>Ga0172381_10001706_pt1 | contig 25149 bp, 42 predicted proteins | sample Leawel6488metaG_FD_119754 | JGI IMG/M metagenome (GOLD analysis project Ga0172381, IMG submission 119754) | Leachate microbial communities from a municipal landfill in Southern Ontario, Canada - Leachate well 64-88 metaG | ecosystem: Engineered > Solid waste > Landfill > Unclassified | place... | reverse complement strand
GGTTCGTGCTGGAGATGCCGCGGGCGACGCTGCTGGTGGATACCGAGGGGTACCGGTATTGCCGGTATCTGGGTAGGCTGGGAGCGAACACGTAATTGTTGACAAACGCGCACAAGGCGTTAATATTCTAGCGGAGGTGGATCATGGATGATTTAGCGACCCTGTGGAAGAAGACGGACAAGAAGGCACTCCGCATGACCTGGCGGGGGTGGGGTTTGTACGACGATGCCAAGGATCGGGAGGGCGTGGCGAGCGCCCTCAGCGAGGCGCTGATCGGGGCGGCGCTCGTGCTCTGGAAGCGGATCCGGGAGAAGGGGCCGCTGCGGGGGCAGAAGCTGGACGACGCCATCGAGGACGCGCTCGCGGCGAAGTGGCGGGGCATGGCCCACCGCAACCGTGCGGCGGGGGCGGATGACACGGAGGTGGCGGATCGCGCGGGGGCGGCGCTGCGCCGGTTCCTGCGGGACAACCCCATCGCGTCGGCGGAGGAGGGGATCGGCATGCACACATTGTTGCGTACCCTGGCGGAGGGGGCAAGCGCGGGGAGCTTCGGCGACGCCCTGAGCAATGCGAGTCAGGACTTCATCAATCGGATCATCGCCGACAACAAGAAGACCCTGGAGAAGTTCGGCTGCACAGCCCGGCAGGAGCCTGGGGATACCTGGTGGTGGATGGCCATCTACAAGGGGAAGAAGAACATCGCCGCGCTTGGGATCACGCCCATCTCCAGACACAGCGGATGCGAATTCACGATCCAGAACCGCGATGCGGATGTCGCCATGCGGGACGTGCACGAGAGCAAGGATGCGGACAGCGTTAACCTCGGCTACGTGGGCATGATGCTCGGAAGCTTCCTGAGCAGGCACCCGGCGTGCGCGGCCGCGGGGAAGCGGTAGGAGGGCGGCCATGAAGGAGTTGTTGCGGGATTTGAAGGAGGCGCGGGCCATCGGCAAGGTCGAGGGCGCGGAGGCGCTGGTGGAGCGCATCGCGCGGGCGCAGCAGGCGCAGGCGGAGGCCATCGATCGGGCGCACGAGGAAGTGTCGGCCCAGTGGGACATCATCCAAAAGGCGGAGGGCGCCCTCGTGGTGGCGCTGCGGCAGCGCGCGGTGGACGGCGCCACGGTGGAGCGGCTCTTCGCCGCGTACAAGGTGGACGCAGGGGACGGGCTGGGGAGCCGTACCGTGGACCTGATCCAGTCGATGGGCGGCAAGGTGTACCCCGAGCCGTACTCCGTGAAGCGCTCCCGGTGGGCGCTGGTGGAGCGGTAGCCATGCGCGAGATGCTACGGAAGTTGGGCGAGGCCAAGGGCGAGGTGCCGCCGGACCTGCAGGCGGCGGCGGAGCTGCAGGACGTGCTGACGCAGTTCGACATCGCGCTGACCAAGGTGTGGGCGCGGTTCGAGGGCGCAGGCCCCGAGATGCGGAAGGCTTTCAGCGGCGTGCAGGGCAGCATCTCCGCCATGAAGGCAGCCACGTCGGTGCTTCAGCGGGAGCGGCGCGGGTTCGCTCCAGCGGCGCTGGGGGGGGGCAATGGAACGGCGGCCAACGATGCTGACCTGCGGAAGCGGATGAAGGCGGCCAACCCGCATTGGCGCGACACGGTGATGAAGCTGCGGGCCAAGGGCGAGTACCTCTACGCGGGGGAGGTGCCGCAGGACATCACGCGGGTGGACATGGTCTACGTGCCCAAGGCGGTCAAGGCCGCTTACGCGGGGGAGTATGGGTCCGCGCGGGACGGCACGGACAGCGAGACGGGGCAGGCATCGCGGGAGTTTCACCTGATAGGCAAGGGTGACGCTGTGCGCATCTGGGTGCGCGCGGACGGCAAGATCACCTGGGATTGAGGAGGCAGTCATGAGCATAGCAGTATCGACGCAGGCGCCCCCGGTGGGCACGAAGCTGGTGGTGGAGACGGCGGCCGACGAGACGCCGCGGCAGGGGGCGACGGGGGCGGCGGGGACGCTGTACCAGGTGGAGGTGGACAACGCGGCGAACAGCGGCGATCCGGCCTACCTCAAGGTGTACGATCTGGCGGCGGTGACGGTGGGCACGGACCCGCCGAACCTCATCTTCGAGGCGGCGCCGGGCGCGGTGGCCAACTACGTGATCCCGCACGGCTGGCCGTTCACGGACCTCAGCTTCGCGTGCGTCACCACGCCGGGCACGGCGGGTGCGACCGGGCCGACCAACCCGGTCGTCGTAAGGATGGTGGCGTCATGAGGGATCTGCTGCGGGGCCACGGCCTGGCGGCGCGGTGAGGAGGGATCCATGCAGCGGGCGATCCAGCAGCTGAACGAGGCGATGGCGGGCGCGGCGGCAGGACCGGCGACGGCGGGGCTGATCGATGCCGTCGAGGTGCACGCGATCGATGGGGCGGCGGTGCGCGACGACACGGAGATCGAGTTCGTGGCGGGCGGGCATCACTACCGGTACCCGTGGCTGCCGGAGGGGCGCGTGGCGGTGGAGCGCACGCTGGAGGGCGCGGACCGGGGGGCCACGATCGGGCACGAGCTGGTGGAGCGGCTGTGCATGAAGATGTTGGGCTGGGGGTACGAGCGCGCGCACGCGGCGGCCAACGGGGCGGAGGCGGCCATTCGGCGCGGGTAGGGTGAACGGATCCCCGGGAGGGGAGGAGGAGAGGGGCATGCGACATTTGATCGAGCGGTTGGAGGGGGCGATGGCGCCGGGGCGGGCGGAGAAGATAGTGGAGGGGGGGGATACGGTCCGGGTGACGTCCCTGATCAAGTACGCAGAGAAATCGGCGTTCCAGATGAACTCCCTGGCGACGTGGGTCAAGAAGATGATTCCGAAGATGCAGATGTCGGGAGAGACCGAGAAGTTCCTGGCGGCCAAAGTGACGGAGATCCGCGCGGGGGCGTCGGCGGCGACGTCGGTCGCGTCCGAGCTGAAGACGCTGGCGCGAGGGGGTGCGGCGGATCGGTTGGAGGCATCGGAGCGGCCGGACGCGGTGACGGAGTTGCGCGAGAGCGGGGATCGGGCGGTGGATCAGGCAATGATCGGCGAGATCGACTGGGCGCCGCTGGAGGCGGAGCTGCACCGGGTGCTGAAGTGCGCGGTGAAGCTGGTGCCCAGCGCGGTGGCGAAGTTCGGGAAGGGATACCTGCACGTGGGCAGCGAGGACCTGATCAAGCAGGCCGGGTGCTTCCGGGGCGTGTTCAAATCGGTCGAGGTCGATGGCGCGGGTGAGTACAACGCGGAGAAGGGGATGCTGTGGCTGCCGCTCAGTTTGGACTGGAAGTCGGAGCGAGGATCCAACGGGGTGAGCATCCTCACGGCCTGGTACGAGTTCGACAAGAAGAAGTGGATCTTCCGCGCCGCATGAGGCGCGCACACGTGTGCGCTTTCTTTGTTGACAAACGCATGAATAGGCATTAGAGTCCTCTCAAGATGCTCAACGCGGTGTTGAGCGGGAGGGTGTGATGGACGTGCACGTGATCTATCCGGGCGTGTTTTTGAGCGCGCGAATGGGGAAGCGGGTGAGGTCGTGCATGGCCCAAGGGATCCGGCGTGCGTTGGGCGGCATGCCAGAGGGGGAGGCGCTGGATCCCATGAACCCGGAGCATTCGTGCGGGACGTGTGCACAGCCGTGTGCGGAGCGGATGCGGTTCGGATCCTGCCCCGCGCACGCGATCAAGGAGGAGGGATGACGATGGCACGGAAGGAATCAAGGCAGGATCGGGAGAGGCGTGAGGCGCGCGAGGCGGCGGCGCAGGAGCGGGCGGAGAAGATCCGGGCGACGATCTTCGGGACGATCGAGATCGTGAAGGATGTGACAGAGGAGGTGCGCGATCAGCTGAAGGGTGCGTTGGAGGATAGGGTACAGGCGTTGCGGGCGAAGGTGCTCACGCACGATCGCGGGCTCTTGGAGGTGATGATGGTGGGGTGGAGCGTTCCCATCATCTTGAGAGTATTCACCCCAATCGAGGAAGAGATCGGGCAGATACTGGGGTACGAGGTGGTGGAGCGCGGGAGCGGTCGGCGGGAGTGGCGCCACCGGAATTGGGCCAACGTCAGCGTGAGGCAGTGGCAGCGCTGCTGGGCCGAGGCCCAGTGCAAGGCCGCCAACCGGCGGGACCGCTGGAGGCGGTAGGAGGACAACATGCGAAGGGTGCTGGGGCATCAGTGGGCCGTGGTACGGCGGCAGGCCGATGGGCGCGAGGTGGTGGCGGCGCTGGATCGGATGGCGGAGGTCGCGCACGATCGGGCGATCGCGCTGCGGGCGAAGGAGGGCAAGGGATCGCAGGTGACCTACCGGGTGGCGCCGGTGGAGATCGTGGAGGAGGGGTGATGGGGATCGGTATATTTCATGGGTCGTCGTGCAACTGCGGGGGGAAGGCCGAGGCGGGGAATGCCGAGGTGGGGAAGGCTGTGTCACCGTTCGGCAACCCGGACCCCGAGGACTTCACGGTGCTCGACGCCTGGGAGACGCGAGCGGGGCGAGCCTGCGTGTTGCGGGTGCGGTACGCTGGGGCGACCAACTACGAGGGGATCAAGATCCTGGTGTACTTGGTGCCGCTGTGGATCGTGTCGGGGCGGAAGCGGTTGGATCCGCATTTCTGCGATGGGCCGGGGTGCCTGAGCCCGGTGGCACGCATGGAGCCCACCGAGCGGGGGTGGCGGCTGGCGCAGGGGATCGCGCAGGCGGTCGAGGACGGGGAGGATCAGAGAGGAGGGATATGATGGGAGAGGTGGAGCTTAACGAGGATGCCGCGCGCGCCCAGGTGGCGGCGCTGGCGATCGATGACGACGCGGGACGACGTCGGGCCATCTGCGAGCTGGTGGGGCACTCGCGGGTCGTGAACGATGTGGAGGACGGACCGAAGAATGCGGTGACATGCGCGCGGTGCGGGGTGAAGGTGGATGCGCAGACGCAGCGATTCGATGCGCCCAAGGCCGTGTTCCGACGGCACATAGCGGAGGCCAACTGCATAATCTGCATGAAGAACCTCCAGGACTTGACCTGGTGGGACCTCTGGGAGGTGCAACTGGGGGCGGCGCTGCGCGCAAAGGAGGAAGGCTGATGTTTACGATCGAGGGCAAGTACACGACGGCGACGGTGTTCGCGGACCAGGTGGAGGCGAGCTGCATCGCGCAGATCACAGCCATGGTCAACCACCCGGCCTTCACCCAGCCGGTGGCCATCATGCCGGACACGCACGCGGGGAAGGGGTCGGTGATCGGGTTCACGATGCCGCTGGGGGACGCGATCATCCCGGCGATCGTGGGGAGCGATATCGGGTGCGGCGTGCTGGCGGCGCGGGTGCCGTGGCCTGCGGACGTCAGCCTGGAGGTGCTGGACCGCGCGATCCGGTGGCGAGTGCCGTTCGGGCAGGCGGTGCGGTGTGACTCCCATCACGTGCTGGCGGCGAAGGATCCCTTCTACGAGGAGACGCGCGGCCAGTTGGCGGCGGCGCGGCGCACGCTGAACGCGCGGTTTGCGGACGGCGGGTTCCAAGCGCTGGATTGGGGGGCCTCGCAGGGGAGCTTCGAGGCGCTGTGCGAGCGGGTGGGGATGGATTACCGGCGGGCGCAACAGTCCATCGGCACGCTGGGGGGCGGCAACCACTTCATCGAGATCGGGCGGGGGAAGTTCCCGGACATGGCCTGGGTGCTGGTGCACAGCGGGTCGCGGCAGCTGGGCGAGAAGATCTGCAAGTACCACCAGCGGGTGGCGGCCCAGCAGGTGGTCGACTTCCGGGAGGTCGCGTATCAGGCGGAGATCGAGCGCATCCGGCGCACGGCGCCGCGGCAGGAGATCGACGCGCAGCTGCGGGCCTACAAGGCGGAGCAGCGGGCGCGGGTGAACGTGCCTGCGGGCATGGAGGTACTGCGCGGGGAGGACCTGTTCGCCTACGTGGAGGACATGGTCTTTGCGCAGGCGTACGCGGCGCAGAACCGCAGCGCGATCATGGCGGAGGTGTTGAAGGCGATCGGCATGCCGCCGGGTGTGACCGTGATGGCGATCGACACGGTGCACAACTACATCGACCCCGAGGATCTGATCATTCGCAAGGGCGCGGTGGCGGCGCGCGCGGGGCAGACCTTGGTCATCCCGTTCAACATGCGGGACGGCAGTTGGTACTGCTATGGGCGCGGGAACTCGGCGTGGAACTGCTCGGCGCCGCACGGGGCGGGGCGGGTCATGAGCCGGTCGCAGGCCAAGCGCGATCTGGATCCAGCGGAGGCGCAGGCGAGCATGGCGGGGATCTACACGAGCTGCATCCCGCTGGACGAGGCGCCGCTGGCGTACAAGAGCGCGGCGGAGATCCGCGCGGCCATCGGTCCGACGATCGACGTCATCGAGGAGATCCGGCCGATCATGAACCTCAAGGACGGCGCGGCGGCGCAGGAGGGGTGAGATGGCGCTGCGCGAGGATGAGCGAGATCGGTGCGATGGGGATGCGGCGGCGATCCGGTGCGCCGATCACTACCCCTGCTCGCTGTGCCACGGCAGCGGGCGGGTGAGCGACGGGTACGAGGACTGGCCCTGCAGGGCGTGCGATGCCACGGGGTGTGGGTATGCGAGCGTCTGCGGCTGCACGGAGGAGGCAACGTGACGGACAAGGAAGAGGATCGGTGGATGGAGGTGGCCAAGAAACTGGCCGATCTGTCGGTGGACAGCGCGGTGCGCGCGAAGGTGGCAGCGGACATCCGGGAGGAGTTCGAGGAAGCGTCGGGAGAGCTGGGGGGGACCGTCCATGCGTATCTGTTCGATCGCATCCGGATGTTCATGGAGGAGTGCCGGAGCGCCGAGCGGTTGTTGGAGGCGCTGGGGATGCCGCTGTACCCGATCTACCAGTTGGTGATCACCGAGGAGGAGCGCCAGGCCGTCGACGATCTGCGGGGGATGCTGCAGAAGATGCTGCGAACGGAGCAGGTCCCCCTCACTCCGGCTGTGCCGACGTCGGCGGCGCACTGGTACGTCCCCGGTGGGGTGATCGCAGACTTGCTGAAGGCCGTGCGCAGCGATCCCGATCGCTGGTGGACCGTCAGCGAGTTGGCAGAGAAGACGTCTCGGTGCGTGTCGTCGATCTATGGGGAGCGCGGTATCAACGCGCTGGTGGAGTGGAAGTACGTTGTAGAGCGGCGGGTGCGGAGCGAGCAGGGGTTCCGGAACCAGAAGGTGCGTCAGTTCAAGGTCGCGGATCCGCAGGGGGAGCGGATCGGGTGATGTTTTCATTGTTGACAAACGCAAGATGAGGCTATATGTTCCTCTTGTGATGCACGGCATGATGCGGTGCGGGAGGAAGCGATGAAGGTTGAGCTGGCGGAGGTGTACCTGGCGCGGGCGGTGGGCGCGCGCGAGGAGTGGGCGGAGTACCTGGGCATCGTGCCGGAGACGGATGACGCGGCGTTGGCGGTGCTGGTAGAGGACGAGCGGTGGTTCGCGGCGCAGGAGGATCAGGTGACGGTGGAGGGCCTGCAGCCACTGGCCGCGGCGCTGCGGGAAGAGGTGCGCGCCGCTACGCCGCGGTGCGAGCGCTGCGGGGGCGCGTTGGACATCACATCCACCCTGATCGGCTGTCGTGACTGCGGCACGGTCTGGGGGCGGTGCAACGGGGCATGGCGAGAGGTGCCCAAGGAGGTGGATCATGCGGGGAATTGAGGTGGGGACGCTGGTGTTCGGCGTGCTGGTGTGCGTGGTGGGGTGGTGGATGGACACGCACCCGCGGGCGGGTCGCACACGTGTGCGTGGGCGAATCCTGCGGGGGCAGGCGGGGTTCACGCTGATGGAGCTGTTGATCGTGGTCGTGATCTTGGGCACCGTTGGCTTTGGCGTGATCCGTCTCATCATGTGGATGACGGGCTGGGGGCCGCACCTCGATATGGGAGGTGGGCGATGAAGCGCCTACCCATGCGTCCTGAGCTGGTGGCGGCGGTGTGGGACGGCCGCAAGCGGGAGACGCGGCGTATCGCGCGGGGGGATCGGCCGTGCCCTTACCACGTGGGGGAGGAGATCGGGGTGGGGGAGGCGCATCGCCTGTACCGGTTGGCCAACGGGGGGACATTCTGCCGGTATCTGGACGGCACGCACAGCGCGGAGGTGGCGGGGCTGCGGGACGGGATCACCGTGGGGCACATCGACGAGGAACTGAACACCGCTCGGGAGGCGCGGGTGCGATCGGGGCGCTTCATGCCCGATGCCTTCGTGCGGATGCGGCTGCGCATCACTGCGGTCCGGCGGGAGTGCCTGTGGGAGATCACCCCGGCGGGGGTCCGGTGGGAGGGCGCCCCGCGGCGAGAGGGGCCTGAGAATGGCGTGGCGCGGGAGGCGCAGGAAGCGGCCTGGTTCCTCGACCTCTGGGATGCGATCCACGGCGACATCCCTGGGGCGGGATGGGCGGACAACCCGGAAGTGTTCGTGATCGCCTTCGACTCGGAGCCGCAGGCATGATCTTCCCCGGAAGGGTCCGAGAGATCGCGGATCTGGTGGATCGTGCGGGTTCTGTTGCGATCTGCAACAGATTTTGTTCCAAAAAATCCGCAAAGAACCCGCCAGGTTGGGAGGGGTTGTTCGATACCCCCTTGACTGCCGAGATCGTGAGGGGCAGGGAACGGGGTGTCGCTTTAGCGACGGGGCGATCGAATGGATCGTCTGCAGTCGGGTCGCCCCTAGCGATCCCGGCTGCGCCCCACCGGAACCTGCGAGGAGCGAGGGTGGTGGCGGGCCAAAACCGGATCGGTGGGGAGATGCGTCCAAAAAATGGGGAGGTACGGAAGTTCATTGTTGACAAACGGATGGAGTCGCGGTAGGATGAGATAAGAAAGAGCGGTGCGATGCTGCTCAGGGGAGTGAAAAGCATGTGGCGGTGGGTGCGGAAGGTGTGGGATCAGATGTGGATCGCGCTGCGAATGAGCGGCGCCTCCCAACTCGTGTTGGCGAGATCGAGCATCTGGGTCTCCTGCTGGATGCCTCCACCTCGCAGGGAGGCGTTCGCGGCGTGCTGCTTGGCAGGCGGGCACGTGAAGAAAAGCCGTGAAGCTGAGTGTGACGCCTCGAATATCAACACGGCAGCCGGGGATCCAACGAGGAGGGCCGTCTATCACGGGGCGGCACGAAGGCTGCGATGCAATACCAATGAGAGGCATGGTGATGAAGGCGACTGAGTAGTTCATGCGGGTGGCGCCCGCGCGTCTCGCTCGATCCGAGCCAAGCGGATCGTGCCAACGACGGATGAGATAAACCCGCGCCCCGTGGAAGATCACATCTACGCGGGGCGCCCAAAGGCGCGCACACGTGTGCGGGAGATCGCTCGCAAGGTGCGGGCGCTGGTGTTTCGGAGGAGATCGAGATGCAAGTGGATGTGCGTCGGTTGCAGATGCTGGCGGAGTTCCGAGGCGCGTTGGAGCGGATTCAGGAAGCGGGAGGGGAGGCATATCTGGTGGGGGGCGCGGTGCGCGATCTTCTGTTGGGGGTGCCGGTGCACGATTTGGACTTCGAGGTTTACAGCCTTGATGTCAGGGCGTTGGAGCGCGCGCTTGATCCTGAAGGTGAGGTTTGCACAGTGGGGAGGGCATTCGGCGTGACCAAGTTGCGGGTGCCGAGTGGGGCGGTGGCGGACTTCGCGATCCCACGTCGGGAGGTTCCGGTGGGGCGCGGGCACCGGGACCTTGCGGTATCGGTGGATCCGGATCTGGGGAAGATGGCAGCGTGTGCGCGGCGGGATTTCACATGGAACGCCATGCTGCTGGATCCCAAGACGGGCGAGGTAATCGATTTCTTCGGGGGCGTGCGCGATCTGACGAGTCGGGTGATCCGGCAAGTGTCCGATCACTTTGTAGAGGATCCGCTGCGGCCGCTGCGAGCGGTGCAGTTCGCGGCGCGTTTTCGCATGCAGGTGGCGCCGGAGACGGCGGCCTTATGCCGGGGCATGGTGGCGGGAGCGGGCGCGCTGTCCGCGGATCGGATGTGGGGCGAGTGGCGCAAGTGGGCGGAGGCACCGTATCCCGATGAGGGGCTGCGGGTCCTGCGGGAGATAGGATGGAGCGCGGTATACCCGGCCTTGGATCGCTTGTGGGATACGCCACAGGACAGGAGATTCCACCCCGAGGGAGATGTCGGTGAGCACACGGTGCGTGCGGTGGCGGCAGCGGCGCGGATAGCCGTTGCGGAAGGGGTGACGGGGGTGGATCGGCACGAGTTGCTGCTGGCGGCGCTCCTTCATGATGTGGGGAAGGTGAGCACGACGGTGGTGCAGCCGGACGGCAGTGTGACGGCGCAGGATCACGCGGAGGTCGGCGCGGCGAGCGCGCAGACGTTCATGGAGGAGATCGGAGTGCCGGGGGAGATGGTGCCCAGGGTGGTGGCGCTGGTGCGGGAGCACATGGCGCACATGGGGTGCTCGGTTCCATCCAAGCGGGTGGTGCGGAGATTGGCGCAGCGCCTGCATCCTGCATCCATCCTGCAGCTGGATCGCGTGGCGCGGGCGGATCAGGCGGCACGCGGGGCTGGGGGGAGCCCGTTCGGGATGCACTTGCTGATGGCGGAGGAGTTGGCGGTGCAGGGGCAAGCGCCTGCGCCGCTGTTGCAGGGGCGCGATCTGTTGGCGCTGGGGATGCAACCGGGGCCAGCGATGGGGCGCCTGTTGGCGGAGGCGCACGAGGCGTTCCTCGATGGGCAATTCGAGGACGTGGTGGGGGCAAGGGCCTGGGTGTCTGAGCGCATGCAGGAGAGTGTTGACAAACACAAACCAGTGAGGTAATATCGCTGGTGAGATCAAGATGCGGCGCAGGGTGCGTCGCACGCACAGGAGGAGATCATGGGTACGGAGAAAAAGGCGAACGAAGCGAACGAGGTGTTCTACATGCATTACCGGGCGAGGAGCGAGGCCGGGATGGGGAGCGCGGCGGTCACGTTCGCGATCGCGAAGGAGAAGGGGGCGGTTCCCGTCGTCGGCTGGGCGTTCTGCGCGCCGAGCGATCAGTTCTCGCGCAGCCGGGGGCGCCTCATCGCGCGCGGGCGCATGGAACCACTCGACGAGGGCTACCAGCTTTGTGGGCCGCTCACGCCGTCGGAGGCGTACGCGCTGTGCGAGCAGATCGTCGAGGGGCTCGCGGACGAGCGCAAACAGTACGACCAGGTCGAGCGCGCGGACGGCGACGTCGATCCCGAGCCGCGCATCCCGCGGTGGTTCGTGCCGTTCGCGGAGGAGGTGCTGGGGGAGGGGAGGAAGGGCTGATGATACCGCGGGGACAGCTCGACCGTTGGCGGGAGGAGGGGATCAGACAGGGGGCATCGCACCTGTTGGCGTGCTGTTACACCAGCCTCGGAGAGTATTTCCCGGTGTTCGCGCGGGAGGAACAGGTGGAGGACGAGCTTCATCGGCAAATAGAGCGCCCCTGCTCGGTGGTGTTCGGCGTGTACGATCTGGCGGCAGATTGGGAGGCGCAGGTGGCAGAGCGGTTCCCGCTGCACCTCCCGCCGAAGAAGGAGGCAACGGGGACATGATGCACATCATCGGACCAGTGTATTTCGGTCAAGTCGTGCAGGAATGTACGGCTGCCATGCGGGAATAGTTACATGCGATTCCCATTGTACGAACGCGTCTCCGTCCCTAGGAAACCTGCCTATGGCGCTTGGGGGATGCAGCGCACTCACGACATTCACACGGGCATCGATCTCCCCGTACCGGTGGGAACGCCGGTGCTGGCCATCGAGGCGGGAACGGTGGTATGGGTGGGGCCATTCACGGGGCCAGACGCGGGGTGTCCCTGGTGGCTGCCGACGGATTGTGTGCTGGTGGAAGGGGAGACGGGCGTCTTCCTGTACGGCGAGATCGAGACCACATGTGAGCGCGGGCAGCACGTTGAGGAGGGGGAGGTCCTTGGGTGCGTGCTGCGTGTGCTGCGGCACGACAAGGGGATGCCGACCAGCATGCTGCATCTGGAACTGTACGCGGCAGGGTATCGGGATGGCGGTGAGGTGTGGAAGATCGGGGAACCATGCCCCACGATGTTGCGGAATCCCACCGAGTTGATTGTGAAGATCGCGGCTGAGGGGCGACGGGATGATGGCGGTGTGACATGTCCACGGTGTCGGGCGTGGATGCGCACGGACAAGGAGATGGCACGCCATCGGCAGCATTGCATCCGTCGATCAGGCGAGGAAGAGGAGCGCAATCAGAGGGTGCAGCGGCTGCGCCAGTGTGGGAATTTCCTGGAGGCCCCCACCGCTTGCCCGGTGTGCGGCGATCGCCCCATGCTGGTGACGGGGTATTCGATTTATCACGGGCGGCCCGATCTGGAGCACAAGCTCTTCTGGCAGTGCCCCCGTAAGTGCTCCCAGGTGGGGTGCCACGACGGCACCAGCGTGCCCTTGGGCGGCCTGGCCACGGATGCGATGCGACGGGCGCGGCAGCGAGCGCACAAGGCATTCGACGCGATGTGGGGGGATGGAGTGCAGTGCTCTCGTGGGAACGCTTATCGGATGTTGGCGGAGCGCTTGGGCATTCCGGTGGAAGAGACGCACATCGCACGATTCGACGTGCAAACGTGCGATCGCGTGGTGGAGATCTGTGCGGCGTGGAAAGCAGAGCGCGAGGCATCGCGAGACATCTGAAAAATGTTGACAAACATATGTCAAAGGAGCAGCATGCAGGGCGTGCAACCGGAGATGTCTGCGGGGAAATGATGCCCGCTGTGCGCACGAGGAGGAAGCATGAGCATACATGCGGTGAATGTGGTGCGGATCGGACGGATCGACCCGCATCCGAACGCAGATGCCTTGGAAATTTGCCACGTGTGGGGGTACACGTGTTGCACGCGCATCGGAGAGTTCCACGTGGGGGATCTGGCGGCGTTCATCGAACCAGACACCATGGTCCCCGTGGATCAGCCTGAATTCGCATTCCTGGCACCCCAGGCGAAGGATGGGATGCGGCGCATTTCGGCGATGCGCCTGCGGGGGCAGCAGTCGTTCGGGCTGTTGATTCGGGCGCGTCCCGGATGGCAGGTGGGGGACGACGTGATGGCGGAGTTGGGGTGCACGCACTACCAGCCGCCGCCCAGCGGGGATGGGTTGGACGCCCCGGCGCCGCATCTGTACATGGAACATTTCGACGTGGAGAGCATGCGGCGGTTCAACGAGGTGATCCAGCCGGGGGATCCGGTGGAGGTCACGGAGAAGATCAACGGGGAGAGCGCGCGGTTCGTGTGGACGGGCGGGGAGCTGCACGCCAGCTCGCACACCCGGTGGAAGATCCGCGATCGGCGGGTGGCGTGGTGGCGCGTGGCGGAGGAGTTGGACCTGGAGAACAAGTTGAAGCGATACCCGGATCACGTGTTTTACGGGGAACTGTACGGCAACGTGGCGGGGTTCCACTACGGGATGCAGCGCGACAAGCATCCGCGCCTGAGCGTGGCGTTCTTCGATGTGCTGCTTCGCGACCAGTGGCTTCCTCCGGATAGAGTGCGCGCGATCCTCAGAGAGTTGGATCTGCCCGCGGCGCCGGTTCTGTATTGTGGGCCGTGGGAGCCGGATTTGGCAGAGTTGGCGGACGGGACGTCAATGATGCCGGGCGCAGATCACATCCGCGAGGGGTGCGTGGTGCGCCCGCTGGTGCCACGGTGGCACCCGGAGTGCGGGCGCGTGATCCTGAAGCTGGTGAGCGTCGACTACTGCGACAAGAAGAAGCGGGGCAAGCAGTTCAACTGCGAACGGAACGTGGAACAGGGATGAATGCCACCACGATGGAAAGGCAAGATCAGAGTTGTGGCAACTGCATTTATTACAAACTTAGAATGAATTTTAGCGAGTGCCGCAGGCATCCACCGACCGTGCAGGCCGTGGAAGGATTCGATGACAGCACCTCCATTCGCAGAGAATGTTGGGTGCCCAAGACGATGTTTCCCAACGTGGAATCGTACGGGTGGTGCGGGGAGTGGCGTGGAAAGAGCGAGGAAGGATAGTGGAGATGAGCGACCAACGGTTGACGGATGCCGAGAAGGACCTGCTGGTTCTGGTGTGCCGTGCAGTGTTCGGGCGCGAGTGGTCGGGGAGCTTCATCGTGCGGTCTATCGACGATAGAGAACATTGGATCGCAGAGGGCGATGTGCAAGGAGACATCCTACCAAAAAACACACTGATCAAATTGGCGACGGGGATCGCCAAGATGCCGGACGGAGAGGGCGACCTTGTGCAGTCGAGCTTTTTTGTCGACGTCGTCGCGCTGCGGATGCTCAATTTGCCGCCAACGGAGCGCCTCATCTTCGTGCTTGGCGATCATATGGAGCGGGCATTGAGACAGGTGGAGCGGCTGCGCGATCTAAGCGCCCGCGTGATGGCAGCGCCGGGCGACGAAATCAAGGCGGACTTGATCTTCTTCAGCGATCTGTATGAGATCGGGAACGGGGAACAGGGATGACGCGCATAGATTGGGCGGACGACACGGTGAACTTCTTCACCGGCTGCCGTCACGGATGCGAGTTTTGTTACGCAAAGAAGATGGCGCGGCGGCTGGAGGGGGTGCCGGGCACGGTGTACCAGCGCGTGGCGGCGGTCGATCCGGGGGACGACCCGTTCGAGGTGGCGTTTCACGCGGACGTGGCGACGCGCAAGTTGTCGGAGTTTCAGCGGTTGAGGGGTCCACGCCGCATTTTTGTGGGGTCCATGGGGGACATGTGCTTCGAAAACGAGGCGATGTCCTTCGGGATTGATGGGAATCCTTGTTCGCAACCGACCTCAACACGGTCCGTGCAGCGGATGACGGCGGAGTTCGCGCAGCGGTTGCCACAGCACACGGTGCTGGTGCTGACGAAGCGCCCCGATCTGCTCGACCCAGGCGTGCCGTGGCCCGGGAACGTGCACCTCGGCGTGAGCGTGACGGGCAACGCGGACGCGGGGCGCATCGGGGAGTTGCACCGCTGGTGGGGGAGCGCGGCGGAGAACCAGGAGTGGATGCACGCGGGCGGGCCAGGCATGCTATGGGCATCGGTCGAGCCACTGTTGGACGCGAGCTTCGATCCGGTCTGCCTGGCTGGCCTGGATTGGGTGGTGGTAGGGATGGATTCTTCGTGGCGGTACGCGCTGCGCACGAACTCGCAGATTTCCGTCCCCATGATGAAGGCGGTGGAGCGCATCGTCGCATGGTGTCGGAGCAACAGGGTGCCGGTGTGGTGCAAGGGGAGCACGCAGGCGTTGACGACGGGGACGTTCCCGCAGGAATTTCCGAGAAGGAAGGACAGACATGGACTTTCGATCAATAGCGCAGCGCAATGAGATCCTGAAGATCCGGGCGGGGTCGCATCTGTTCGGCACGAACACGCCGGAGTCTGATTTGGACTTCGTGGGCGTGTTCATGCCGTGCTCCGAGCAGATCTTTGGGTTCGAGACGTGCGGTACGGTGGACCTGAACACGGTGGCGAAGGACGGCAGCGGTCGGAACACGGCGGAGGCGATCGACTATTCCCTGCACGAGTTTCGGAAGTTCGCCAAGCTCGCGTTGGAGAACAATCCCAACATCCTGCACCTGATCTTTGCCAATCCGGAGAACGTCTTGGTGGCAGATCCTGAGTTCGGGCAGCCGATCTTGGATCGTGCGGGGGTGTTTCCACACCGGGGGGCACATCACCGGTTCATAGCGTACGCGCACGCGCAGTTGCACAAGATGCGCATCAAGCCCGAGAACTACGGCGCGCTCCAGGAGGCGCTGGAGTTCCTGCGGGGGCAAGACCCACACGCGGTGATTGGGGAATTCCGCGATTGCGCACTCTTCAGCGGGGAAGCGGAGAAGGGCAAGCATCTCAAGGTGGGCGATCTATCGTTTGAGCCGGGTGTGTACGCTAAGAAGGCGATTCGCATGATCGAGGAGCGGTTGTCCAAGGCGACTCATCGGTCGGAGCTGTTTACGAAATATGGGTTCGATGTGAAGTTCGCATCGAACGTGATCCACCTGCTGCGGGAGGGCATTGACCTGATGCGGACGGGGCGCCTGGTGTTCCCGCTGCCGTACGCAGATGAGATTTTGGCGATCAAGCAGGGGAAGTTCGAGGCTGCGCAGATCGAGGAGATGGCGGATCGGTTGTTGGAGGAAGCGCGTCAGGCGTACGATCAGTCGGTCCTGCCGGTGAATCCGCGGCGTGCAGAGGTGGAGGCGTTCGTGATCGATCGGATGCGTGCCTGGACGGCGCGCTGCTAGAGTGGAGGTTGGAGATGCGGGTGACAGTGGGACGTGACCGGACGTTGATAGTGAATCCGGAGTCGGAAACAGACCTGGCGGCGCTGTGTTTTTTGTTCGGGCGCAACTTGGCGGATGGGGATGTGCAGATCCGTGCAGATATGGTGTTTGCAGCGAGCGATGGGTTGGGGAGACTACAGATACGTCCGATGGCGGATCCTGTTCGGGAGGAGGTGAGACCGAACCGGGTGAGCGAAGCCATGCAGGTGCAAACAATCCCAGGAGATAGGACCGTGCGGGAGGAGGCGCCTGGAAATGGCGCACATGAAAAGCGCACATGTGTGCGCGATGGGACGGATCGCACTGTGGCGATTATGCGGGAGAACCCCGAGAAGCGGTGGAGCCTGGCCGATGTTCAGCGTAGCGTGCCTGCTCCGACGGAGAATGCACTTCGGCAGCGGATGTGGAAGCTGACCAAGGCAGGGATCATTCGGCGCGTTCCCAATCGGCATGGGGTTGTGGGGTTGATGTACGAGTTGGTTCCTGACGAAGGGGAGGCGATACCCGAGCGCATTCCTACCCAGGGAGTGGGGGTGTGCTCGCAGGATGAAGATGAGTACGAAGTGCGGGATGTCCCGATCCTTGCGATCGGCAATGGGTGCCAGGATCTGGAGGACGGGACAGTGCTGGACCTGTGCGTGGGTGCGATCCGGAGCCAGGCGCCGCACTGGATGACGCTGGCGGGGATCCAAGAGGTCATCCACGGGGTTTTCGACGCCGATGTGCGGGCGTCGGCGGTGGATCGGGCGCTCCGAGAGCAGCGTCACGCGCGCACGTACCAAGTGCCGGGTTTGGAGGCGCGCCAGCAGGATGGCCGGTGGGAGTACCGCCTGGCGCGCGCGGTAGTTCCAGAGGTACCGGAGAGTGCTTGAATGGGGGCGGCGGGACGCCGCCGAGATCGACCGAGGAAGCGGACGATGTCGCAAAAGCATTTGCGCGTAGAAGCAGATCAGGACATGACGGGGCAGATATCCGCATTGATGTCCGCGACGGCGCGTCCTTTCGTGCGGGGGGATTGCCTGCACGGGATGCGTCCGTGTCCGTTCGTGGGATGCCGCTACAATCTGTACCTCGACGTGCAGCCAAGCGGATCGCTGACGCGCAACTTCCCGGAGATCGATCCGGATGAACTTGACGAGAGCTGTATCCTAGACACGATCGACGTGTGTGGGCCGCTGACACTGGAGGATGTGTCCGTGCTGATGAACTTGAGCCGGGAGCGGGTGCGGCAGATCGAGGAGGCGGCATTGCAGAAATTGGCGGGGATATCGGAGAGGAACTGAGGGCGCATGGCGGATGTCCGACAGCGGGTGCAGCGGGTACGGGAGGTGATGCTGGGGTTGCATCTGCATGCGACGGCGGCCGAGCAGGAGATCCACGACCGCATCACGACGGCGCTGACGGCCGCGGGGATTGCGCATCAGCATGAAGTGCGGATCGGGAAGGGGTGTCGGGTGGATTTCCTGTGTGACGGTGGTGTGGCAATCGAGGTGAAGCGAGGGAAGCCGCACACGGGGCATGTGGCCGCACAGGTGCGGCGATATGCAGCATGCCCAGATGTGTGTGCAGTGGTACTGGTGCTGGAGCGGGCGCTGATTCACACGCTTGCAGAGGCGAACGGGAAGCCTGTCTGCGTGGTGGCGCTGTCGAGGAACTGGGGGATCGCGGTATGACGTGGACGCCAGACCATTTGGCGCCTCCGACGTTGGGAGGCCACCTCTATGGCGAGTTGAACTATCTGGAGGAGAAACGGCGCTTTCGCATCACGGGTGACGCATCGATGATGCAAGTGGCGCGGCGCATGTTTCCTGGGGCGAATGTGCACAAAGATCACCTCTCCTTCGTGCACACACGGAGGGTGGCGGAGGATCTCAATTGGTTTCTGCTGCGGTTTCCGCTGCGCGTGCTGTGTCCAGAAAAGCTAGAAGAAGCGCGGCAGCAGGCGATCGAACATGTCCGGCGGCGGACGACCAACGACGACTTGACTCCATGTGATCCACCGGCATCATTTCTGGGAAATCTGTTCACGTACCAATCTGAGGGGGTCACGTTCCTGAACGCCAACGAGCGCTGCGTGCTGGCAGATGGGATGGGGTTGGGCAAGACGTGGACCGCGCTGGGGGCAGTGGCGGCGCGTGGGGAATATCCGGTGCTGATCGTGGTGCAGCCACAGGTGCAGCGGCAGTGGCAGCGCCAGGTCGGGCGCCTGTTCGACCTGCCATGCATATTTCAGACGCGCTGGGATGATACTGACTGGACGCGTGCAGAGCGCCGGGGGGCTGCGTTGGCGCCCATTCTGCGGGGGAACACACCGTACCAGATCCCAGACACGCCATTCACGATCATCCACTATGGGTTGCTGAGATCATGGCATGAGACGCTGCTGCAGCGGAAGTACCGCGTGATCATCTGGGATGAGATCCAGGAGTTGCGGCATACGGGGACGGCGAAGTACTCGGCAGCTTCGTTGCTGTCTTCGGAGGTGGGATGCTCCTGGGGTTTGTCTGGGACGCCGGTTTATGGGTATGGTTCTGAGATATGGTCGGTGATGAACATCATCGATTTTCAATGCTTGGGATCGTCGGAATCGTTTTCGCGTGAGTGGTGCACAGGGTATGGCGAGCGAATCGTTGCAGATCCGGATGCGCTGGGGGACTTCCTGCGGCGCGAGGGACTGTTGCTTCGGCGGCGATGGCAAGAGGTGCGCCCGCAGCTCCCACGGGTGATCCGACGTGTGCAGGATGTGGAGCACGATGAGGGGATGCACGCGCAGCTCATGCAGCGGGCGGTGGTGCAGGCGCAGGGATATGGAGCGTGCCATTGGAGGGATCGGGGGCGTGTAGCGCGTGACATTGATCGGCAGTCGCGCCATGCGGCGGGCGTATCGAAGGCCCATGCTGTGGCGCATTTTGTGCGGACGCTGATCGCGGCTGGGGAGCGTCCGCTCGTGTTCGCCTGGCATCACGACGTGCATGACATCCTGATCGAGGCGCTTGCCGAGTTCCAGGTGTCTGTGTTGACCGGGCGGGAGACGGAGCAGGCGAAGGACGAGGCACTTCGGCGTTTTTCTGACGGTCGGTCTCCGGTGGCGTTGCTGTCTCTGCGCACCGCGGCAGGCGTGGATGGGTTGCAGGAGCGCGCAACGTGCGCTGTGATGGCCGAATTGGACTGGGCGCCTGCAGTCATGGGACAATGCTTAGATGAGGAGACGGAAATTCTAACGCAACGTGGATTTGTTAGACACAATCAACTTCTTCAAACAGATTTGAGTGTGGCGTTTGATATGAAAACTGAGAAAATTTACCAGCGTCCAATCATCGGTCGTGTGACTCGTGGCCTCAGGGATGGAGAGAAGATGTTTTCGATTTCTTCTCGTTCTGTAGATATACGGGTTACTGGTGGGCACCGGATGATATATCGCACTGGACGAAGTGGAGATTGGAAGATTGAAACCGCGGAACGACTCGCATGCCATTCACAGAACTATCACATCCCCGTATCTGGATTTCAAACTTTTTCCGGTGTCGGACTGACAGACGATGAACTAAGATTCTTAGGATGGTTTTTGACCGATGGGGAAATAGATAATGCGAAAAGACAGGTGAAGATTTCTCAATCGGTTGAGTCAGATTTCAATGATGCAATCCGTTCGATGCTTCTTGGTTGTGGTTTTCAATTCGGTGTGCATGTGCGTAGAAAACCTACGAATTACGGGGTGACTCCGCGATATGTATACTCAATTTCGCGAACAGGACCCAAGGTCCAGAATGGTCGTCGCGGTTTTTATGAACTTATTCCTTATCTTGAGAAGTCAATGAATCATCTCTATGACAATCTTGATGCGAGACAATTCGGTGTATTTCTGGAATCTTTTCATCAGGGGGATGGTGCTAAACGTGTAAAACAAGTTGGTTACGACATCGGTACTGGTAGGCGCGAAGTCGCGGATTTAATTCAGAGTCTATGTGTCCGAAGGGGGTGGCGCGCGAACCTGTCAACACGTAAGACCCCATTGGGAAATCCATATTATGAAATTCGAACCAAACAAAGCACAGTTCGATCCATAGGTGGAACTTCTTGCAAGGATCGAGAGATTTTAAGTAGATGTTCATCTGAAATTGGTGAGCTGGTTTGGTGTGTAGAAAATGATCTTGGAACGATCATTATTCGGCGCAACGGGAAAACAGCTATTGTTGGAAATTGCGAAACTCGCGTGGCGCGTGTGGGAGCGCCGAAGGATCTGGTGGAGGTGCCGAGCTATTATTGCATCTCCGAGACGGGGTATGATCAGGTCATGCTGGATGTGCTCGGGCTGAAGACGGAGCAGTTCTGTGGGATCATGGGGGATGCGCCAGAGTCAGCGGAGGAACGGCGCGCGCAGGATGAGGCAGTGGCGCGGCGTATTGTGACGCTGATCCAGCGGTTGGGAGGATCGACAGATGGGGTGGACGCAGTGCGTGCGATAGCAGAGGATCTTGGGACGCTTCCAGCGATGGGGGGCGACGAGGTGTAGGAGAGGTGGCGGATGGCGCAAAATGGATATCAAGTGGGCAAGATGACGGAGGAGAGGCGGGCGGAGCGCGATCGTCTGGTGGGGCAGATACTGGAGGCGGCGCACGAACTGTGTGTGCAGCATATGATCCATTTTTCGGATCTGATGCTGGAGCAGGATGCGGGAGGGCTTGATGGAGATTCCACGCGAAAAATGAACATGACATTTTACGCGGATCATCCGCATGAGGATTATCGGTTGCAGCTGACGATGGTGGTGCGCGCCAAGGATCGATAGAAAAAATCGAAGGGGTGGTGATATGGAAACGCAGCAGAAAGAAGACACGGCCACGGCGGGGAGATTCGGCGTTATCGTCGTTGACCCGCCGTGGTCCTGAAAACCTATCGCGACAAGCAGGTGGCAGGAGAGCGGGGCGCAGCGTTCAAATACCCGACGATGTCGGTGGAGGATCTGCGGGCGCTCCCCATGGGACGGTTGGGGGCATCGGACAGCGCACTGTTCATGTGGGCGACGTGCCCGCAGTTGGGGGTGGCGATCCCGCTCATGGAACATTGGGGATGGAGCTACCGCACGGTGGCGTTCGTGTGGGAGAAGACCACGGTCAATGGGCGGTTGCACTGGGGGATGGGATCGTACACGCGTGCGAACGCAGAATTGGTACTCCTGGGTGTTCGTGGGCATCCAAAGCGTGCAGACGCGGGTATCCATCAGATCCTGCGAGCGCAGGTGCGGGACCATTCGCAAAAGCCAGACGAGGCGTACCGAGCGATCGAGGATTTGATGGTGGACCCGCGGAGGGTGGACGTCTTTGCACGGCAATCCAGGTTTGGATGGACGTGCCTTGGCGATGCGATCGATGGGCGGGACATCCGGTCCGTACTGGCATCCTGGCGCGACGAAGGGGCAGACGATCGGCAGTTGGCGCTGGTGTGATCGCACACGTGTGCGCAAGAGGTGAGGGATGCGAATTTGGCATGTGTCGGATCTGCATGTGCGCAGCGACGAGGCGCACAACAAGATAGTGGCCGATCAGTTGGCGTGGATCTCCGTGGAATTTCAGCGCGATGATGTGTTGATCGTGACCGGAGATGTCACAGATGATGGGCGAGCGGAGCAGTGCGCACGGGCGGCAGATCTGTTGCGTCCATTCGCAGGACGCCTAGTGCTTGTCCCTGGAAATCACGATTACGGTTCGAATGGATTGGGGTTTTCCCCGCAGAGCGTGCGCAGGTTTGCATATTTGCGGGCCAGCCTGAGAGCGGACAAGCCATTCATCTTCCGGGTGGATGGAGAACCGGTGGGGGAAGTGCTGGAGGTCAATGCGTGCCTACGAACGGGAAGCGTGGTGGACTTCGCACAGGGCCAAGTGGGCCGGTGGAACCTGTGGAAGCTGCGGCGCAAGTTGGACGCCATGCGGCGGTACCGAGCGTTGAGCGTAGTGGCAGTGCACCACAATCCGTATTATCAGGACTGGTTCTGTCGTTTGCAGGATGCGAAGGAGTTTTTTGGGGTGGTGTTGGGGCGTGCGGACATTGTGCTGATGGGGCACGAGCATCGGGCTCGGCACAGTTGGTTCCCAATGAATCTGCCGGAGGGGCAAGCGCAGACGCGGCTGTGGGCGGCAGGGGCGTTGTGTCGCGAAGGCACCGAGGTGGTGCCGATCGTGCTTTGATCGGAGGTATGTGATGGAAGTGAACCGAGGAGAAGAACGGCTAGAGGGTGTCAACGACGCGATGCGGTTTCTGGAGAACTCGTGGCGTGAGGTGCAAGCGTCACTACGGGAGGAAGTGCGGAAACGGAGAGAGGTGGAAGGGCGTCTGGAGGTATCGCAGTCGGAGAACTGGACGTTGCGTCAGGAGTTGGCGTGCCTGCGAATGGCGCAGGCAGAAGTGAATCGTCAGATGGAGGGGAAGCATGGACCGGATGCAGCGGTTGCAGAGCCTCCGAGCGCTGGCTAACCATCCGGCGACACCAGCTAACGAGCGGGAGAACGCGCAGGTGCGCATCCGCGAGCTGGAGGAGCGGATCGCGGTGGAGGAGAATGCGCGGAGTAGATCGACGTCGGAGGGTCTGCGCGGGTTGTCCATGACGTTGCGTGCGCGTGCGCTGGGAAGGCTCCCCGAGGAGTGGCCGCCGTACTGGCATGGCGATCGCGGTGCTGTGGAGTTCGAGCAGGGCATGCATTCATCTGGGGGGATCGCGATCGGATGGGAGTGTCCATCCTGTGGGAAGAAGGTGGAACGGAATGTGGGGGCGATTCAGGCGCGGGAGCTGATGCGGAGAGGGCAGTGGGAGCGCCTGTTGAACCGGTACGTGCGTGGGACGATGAACCAACTGTGCATGGTGTGCTGGGAGAAATTTGGAGGCAGAAAATGATGGGATGGGACGGGTTGGAGGTCGCCATGGCTGTTGCGGTGCGTGCACACCATGGGCAACGAGACAAATCGGGGAAGCCAGTCATCTTGCATCCGATACGCGTCATGATTGGGGTACAGGTGCATGGCCCAGAGGCGATGGCGACAGCGGTGTTGCACGACGTGCTGGAGGATACCACCGTGAGCGAAACAGATCTGATCACCGCGGGTGTGTCCGTAGCGGTGGTGCAGCGGGTGCGTCTGCTGTCACGGTTGCCATCGGCGCTTGGCGAACGTTTGACGTACCGGCAGTACATTCGGAGCATCCGCGATAGCGGCGACCCGTTGGCGCTGGCGGTGAAGTTGCAGGATCTGTTCGATAACATGGGGCGTCTTCAGGAGCTTCCGGAGGAGGATCGTCGTGCATCGGTGCGGTATCGCGATGCCATGTTGATCCTGGGTGGAGAGGAGAGCAGCTTGCGTCCGGAGGATGATGGCGCATAGGATGGAGCATGCGGTACGTTGCACCACCAGAAGATCCAGAGGGCATGCCAGCGATGTTGCGGGTGCGTAGCAGCACTATCTTTGAGGTTGGATATCACGATGAGGCGCGGATGCTGTTCGTGCGATTCCGTGGGCGCGCTCCAGGGCGTATACCCAAGCCTGGGGCGCTGTATCGATATGTCAAAGTCCCGCGATCGGTGTGGATGCGGTTCCAGCAGGCGTCTAGCCTGGGGGAATACTTGGATCGGTCCGTCAAGGGGCACTACGGGTATGCGCGATGGACGGGGCATGTCTGGCGCCCAGAGGCGGTCCTCCGGGTCTTGACAGCCCAGGCAAGACGCAAGCGTGGGCTGGAGATTCTGCGCGGAAAACGCAGGATAGGTTGACAAACGGATGGATTGGTAGTATCAAAGTCACGCGGAATGAGGTGAACATGGCACGAATGTGGTTGGTGACTGGACAAGCGCGTGAAGAGACGAAGGATGGCGTGATCCAGCGCGTGGTAGTTCGCGCTTGGGGGGTGTACTCCTCGGAGGATCGTGCGGCGGCAATGGCCACGAAATACAATGGATCGGTCACGGAGCTTGTGATGGATGAGGAACAGGGGGCCAACTTGCAGCAGTGGTTGAACCCGGGGTATTACGCACAGGGGTGATGTCATGGGGATGGCGCTGCTAGATGCATTCGGACTGGCAGAGGAGATCGGCGCCCGTGCGTTGTCGCCTGACGATGTGTTCTGGCTGGCAGAGGCGCGGAAGCGGAAGGGATGTAAACTGATGCAGAATCAGTTGACGCGGGAAGAGATGGATCGGGTTTTAGAGCTGGGACGACGGTGCTTGGCGTACAAAAAGGAGAATCAGCGATGACGGAGAAGCGAGTGATCAATGTGCAGATGCTGGGGAATTACATTATGATGCGGCGGGATCGTCCGGAGGAGCAGAAGAGCCCCGGTGGAATCGTCATACCCAAGACAGTGCAGTCGGATACCGTCCTGTGCTGGGGGGAGGCCATCGGCGTGGGGCCGGAGGCTGCCGTCGCAGTGAAAGTGGGAGATCAGTTGTTGGTCGGGAAATACGCCGGAACAGAGGTCACCGTTGGCGATGAGCAGGTGGTCGTCGTGCGCCTGGAGGACGTGTTCGGTGTGCAGAAGATCGGTTGACAAACCGGCTGTTATGCGTTAATCTTCTGGTGGGATACAGGACGTGATGTCCTCGTGAAGAGAGGCCAGATGTTGTTACCATCAGAAGTGCGCGACCAGATGATGCGAGATCGATGTGCAGTCATCGCCCAATGGGCGGTCGCCGTGTTGATGGTGTGGGCATTGATTGATCGGGCTGTTTTTCGGTGAGTGGGAACGGGGAGGGTTGGATGGATGAAAAAAGGCGATATGGGTTCTGCACGGGGCATGGGGGCTGGGTACCGCGCGATGAGATGCTAGGCATTCACGTGCACGTGTACAAGACTCGCGACGAGCGAGATGTCGTTCGATTCCGATTTTGTCCAGATTGTTTTGCCGAAGTGGTGAATCGGATGCAGGACATGGCATGGGATGGGGTGGTTGCCACGGAGAGGGATCTGGAGC
>Ga0172381_10001705_pt1 | contig 25151 bp, 42 predicted proteins | sample Leawel6488metaG_FD_119754 | JGI IMG/M metagenome (GOLD analysis project Ga0172381, IMG submission 119754) | Leachate microbial communities from a municipal landfill in Southern Ontario, Canada - Leachate well 64-88 metaG | ecosystem: Engineered > Solid waste > Landfill > Unclassified | place... | reverse complement strand
TTGCTTTTAAATACATATTTGGTTATAAATGCAAATATGGTGCGTGGGATAGTATCATAGTTTCGAAACAAAATTATCTACCATTAAAAGAAGCTGTGGAGTTTCTTGAGTATGGTGGCTAACTATGGCGTACCCTCACCTTTTATTGTAATAAAATGAGATTACTAACTAATAGACAGGTAATTATGATTTCAGATGAACAAGTAAAAAGCTTGTCAATTTTAAAATCTTATAATGTTAATATTAGTCAATTTATTAGAACTGCAATAAAAGAGAAAATACAAAGAGACTGGAAAAAAATTAAAGAAGAAAAAAACAAAAAATATTGTCCATTTTAAAAAAACACTATGAAAACACAAACAAAAACAAGGTTATACGGGAAACCTCACTCTAAAGAGAGGTTGCGAAATCGGGTGAAAAATTTAAAAAAAGAATTTGTTAAAACTAAAACAAGTTTAAGACAGGTTGAAAAAGTTATCCGGGATTATTTTTTAACGAAATTGGATTTTAATGAAAAAACAAGAAAAGGCGAATATGTATATTTGAGGCAAGTATGCCAATATTTCGCAAAACAAGAAACCAGCGAATCATTAAAATTGATAGGTTATTATTTTGGAAATAAACATCATTCTACTGTTTTGCACTCTATTGAAGTGATTGAAGAGTATTTATTATTTGATAAAAAAAAGCGGGAAGAGATAAAAGAAATCTCAAAAATCTTTCGTCAATTAAAAAATAATGACTAAATTGCACCGTAATTTAATAATAAAATGAATCAGGTATCCGCAAAACAAGCCTCATTAAATAGGCAAAAATCACTTTTAAAAAAGACACTATTAAACGAGTGCGGACATATTTGCAAATGTGGTTCTACTTATTTATTAGATTTATCGCATATAATTCCTGTTGGCCGAGAAAAACAATATGAAGTTTTAAAACTTAATTTAGTTATTGATTGTCGAAATTGCCATAATATTTGGGAACACGGAACTTGGGAAGAAAAAGAGAAACTTCCGGATTTTTATTCAAGGTTAAAAAAGATTCGAATAATTGACATGAAGTATTTCAACAAAATTTCGATTAGTATTCCTGAATGGATTTTGGAAAAATTTGAGGCATTATGGACGTAGTAAATCTTAGAACATTATCAAAAAAATCTGTCTTAGGTTTTGGAAAATATGCAAGTGCGACTATTCAACAAATAATTGATTTACAGCATACAAATTATTTGAGATGGATTTATTATAATTTTGAGGGTATATCATTTAATGATGAAGTTTTGAAAGAAATATATATTTCTGATTCTGACAAAATTAATAAACCAGGCAAAAATTCTGAATTACATGAACAAATTACAAAAAGACTTTATTATAATTTAAGTTTTGATAAACGGGTTAAAATGAATAGTCATTTAAAAAAGAAATCTAAAAAAAGGAGTTATTCACTTTCAAAACAATTTGATTATTTAAGTAGTAAAAAATATTTACAGTCAAAAAATCATGGACACTAAAAAAGATAAATCACTCGAAATTAGTACATACGTTCCCGATCAAGATTATGAGCGTGTTCAGAAACTAAAACAGAAAATGAACACTGCAATGAGAAATCAAAGAAGGGTTGAAAGGTCAGGGTTATTTTTGCCTGTTAATGCTAAAATGAAAAAGTTCATAAAATTTAAAGATTTGGAAAGGCGGATAATCGATGCAAAGAAAGCAAACAAAAAACTACATCGGCATACGATGATTATTGAAGGTTTGAAAACTGGCATTATTAAGGTTGTTTTGAGAAAAAGAGTAGAGTTAGAAAAAGACAGTTTGCCGGATTATTTGTCAACCGAAATATTTATAAAAAGCTTTCAGGATATTGAAAACATTAAACTAATAAACAATGAACAGGAATAAGGGAAATTGGCTAACATGGTTAAATAGAGGTGCGCAACTACTATTTATTAGTCGGCCTTTGGATGCCGGAAACAACAGCCCTTATTCTTTTTAATACTTAAAAAGATGACTAAACTTGAAGCAATAAAGAAAATAAGTCTATTTCTTAAAACAAGCAAAGACTTGGGAAGGGTAAGGAAAATTGCACTTATCTATTTAGATGAAAGCCGGAATCTAATTGAAACAAGCCAAGCATTATACGACCATATTGATAAATTAGAAAAAGAAAATACTGAACTACGTAAACACATTGAACAACTTGAATTATTAATTGACGGGATATGATGAACTACGAAAACTTAAGTCTCGCAAAAATCAAAGAAAATGGTAAAAAAGAAAGTTTGTAATAAAGAAACACTAAGGTTTTATAATATTGAACCGCAAAAAGTGGATTTTGAAGCTACGGGGATAAATTTATTGGGTGAAATTATAAATTGCACTACCGGTCATCGTAACCAAATATTGTTTACCGACTTTGAAAAACTTGTAAACAAGTATATTGATGAACGTATAGAATTGAAATTAAAAACTTTATAAAATATTAAAATGACAAAAAAAGAAGCTAAAAAAATAATTAACAATGATGGTGAATTAGAATTACATCCTGTTTTTATTCAAACAAACTGGGGAGACGATAATATAAAGGAATATAGCGTAATAATAATGAATGAATTTAAATACAAAGAAGATGCTGTAAAATTTGAAACCGCTTTAAAAACTTTATTAAAATGAGAACAATAAAAAAAATAGAAAACAGGGTTGACAAATTAGAATATTTGATTAATCAGATTTGCGAAAAAACAGGAGTTGACAGTTATTATTATTATAATTATGATGCTAATTTATTATTTGACTTAGAAAATCAAAATAAATGGCTTAATTGGAAAAATGAAAGATTAAAAGAAAAATTTCAAAACGTAAATGAATATCAAATTAAGCTACTCAAAAGAGAAGTGGAAATTTTAAAAAAAAGGAATGAATATTTAGAAATAATTAATAAAGCTCAAAAAGAATGTTTAGAATCAATTAAAAATTTATAAAAATGATTAATTTTGCAAAGTATCACAAACTATGCTTTTACATTATTTTAGTATATTGTTTAATATTTCTTTGTCAACTTAAACAAGCCAATGATAATTATTATAAAAATTTTCACAATAAAGTAAAAAAGGAACTTCAAAAATATAATCAATGAAAACAATTAAACTAAAAGGAACTGAAAAGCAATTCAACAAGCTGGTAAAATTACCGTTTATAACTGAATTACATACTATTTCTTCTTTTAAGAATAAAAGATGGCTTATATTACAGTGGCAAGAAAACTCAAAAATTGTAAATGACATTGAATTTATGCCACCTGAGAGGGCAAAAATTGAGTTTACAATAAAGGGAAAAAAGAATAAGATAGATAATGTAATTGAAAAATCAGGTGTTTTAAAAGACATGATTCAACTTGAATCTGTTGTATATTTAAAAAAACTCATTCAGTCTCAAAATGAAATTATAAATCAAAAAAATAAAGAAATCGAAAAAATAAAACAAAACTTATTTAATATTGATGAGTTAAAAGAAATTAGAGAAATGGCACGTGCAGAAATTTTAAAAACAGAAGTTAACCAAATATCAAAACTACATGATAGTATTTATACTAAAGCATATAATTTATTAAATCAATGAAACAATTTATTATAATAAGCCCGGATAATAAACAGCACCTTGTTAATGCAGATATATTAAAATTATGGGGTGATTTTATTTATTTAAACGCTGATAATAGAATTGTTTGCGTAATACCGAGAACTCATCTTGTAATTGAAACAAATTATAAACAAATTGTTGATTAATTAAAAAATAACTAACTTTGTGAAATGATAAAACAAGATTATGGCTTATTCTGATGAACAAAAAAATAAAATGTTTGATGAAATTTGTTTAAGAATTTCAAAGGGTGAAGCTTTAAGAAATATACTCAATGAAAAGGAGATGTTAAGTAATACTGTTTTTTATGAAATGTTAAAAAATGAAAATAAAAACGAACAATACGCGCGCGCGTGCGAGATTCGGGCAGATAAAATCTTTGATGAAATATTAGAAATTTCAGATAAGCAGGATTCTGATGTAATTATAGGAGAAGATGGTAACCAGTATATAAATCACAATATAATAAATAGAAATAGGTTACAAGTTGATGCAAGAAAATGGATATTATCAAAAATGAACCCTAAAAAATACGGGGATAAGTTAGATTTAAATTTAGAAACTAAAAAACCTATTTTATACAAAAACGTTTCAAAGCAATTTCCTAACGAATAGATGTTATACCGGACATCGACATATTATAAAATTCGTAGAATAAAATCCAAAATTAAGGTAATACAAGGGGGGCAGGGTGCAGGGAAAAATATTGCAATAGCCCAAATATTACTTGAGGATTGCGCAATTGACAAAGATATTACAACAATTGTAACCGATACTTATGATAATTTAAAGGACGGTACAATATCCGATATGAAGATGTTATATGATGAAATGGGGTTGAACTGGGAATCAGATTATAATAAAACAGAACATGATTTAAAACATTGTGGTGGGATAATTCAATTTAGATATGTTTCAGATATTAAAAAACAAGCCGGAAAATCAAAAAGGCGTGGAAAACTATATATAAATGAAGCTAATAAAATTGGGTGGGAAGTCGCTTCAACTTATATAGGGAGAACTCATGGTGATGTTTATTTGGATTATAACCCTGATTTTGAATTTTGGGCGCATACTCAATTACCAAAATTAAAAGATAAAAATGGGAATCAACTAAGCGAACAAATAATAGTAACTTATTTAGATAACGAAATGTGTCCTCAAAGTGAAATCGATTATATTGAATCAAGGCGAGATAATATTGAATGGTTTAGGGTATATGGATTAGGGCAAACAGGATATTATTCAGAAAGACGAATTTATAATTATAAACTTATTGATAATGTGCCTGATATTGCGATGAGAATACATTCAGGTATTGATTTTGGAGTTTCACCAGATCCAACTATTTTAATAGATTTATGGAATGATAATAATAAATTATTTATAGATGAGATTTTTTGTGAAAATAACCTGATGCCGGAAAAAATTAAAGGTGCTGAGAGATTGGCTATTGTTGATAAATTTGAAATTGTAAAGCATAATAAAGGTCAGTTGACCGTTGCCGATAGTGCTGGAAGAACTGAAATAAATGATTTATTGAAATATGGGTATAATATTTTAGGTGTAAAAAAATATCCGGGGAGTCAAATTGACGGTATTAAAAAAGTAAAAGGATATGAATTATATATAACTAAAAGGTCGGTAAATATTAAGAAAGGCATTGAAGATTGGTTTTTTAAAGTTGATAAAAATGGGTTAATAATTCCTGAGCCAGAAGGTCACGAACCGGACGGGCTTGCAGCACTGAGGTATGCAGTAATGGAATGGACTTCAAATAAAAATTTAATAACTCCCGACAAAATAAACAAAATGTTCAATGATAACAATTAAGATAACAGAAAAAGAAATCTTTGCGGCTCGTTGGGAAGGTTTAAAAGTAGTAAACTTTAAACGACTTCAAAATACCCATGTCTCGCTATTTAGTAAAATTAAAGATAAAATAATCTTTTACGATGAAACAAATCAATTCAAAAAAGGACTGAAAGTTAAGTTAGACAGGCGCCCGGTAAAAAATGAGAACTATAAAAACCTTAAACATCAAATGTATTTTTATTTAATCGAGGCAATCAATAACGGTAAACTGTCAATAAATTGTAACTTTCCTAAAGATGAGTTTGTTCAGGAAATACAACAGCTTAAACAAAATAAGAATAACGATTCAGGCAAGTTTGAAATGATACCGAGAAAGGAAATATTTGAAAATTTAGGCAGGGATATTCATTTAGTTGATTTGTTAAGTTATCGTTTTTTTGCAGTATTAAAAAATATTCAATAATGTTAGGTTAAAATCAAATTAAAATTATTACATTTGTACTATAAATATTCTAATCTTTAATACAGATGACAATTGATAAAATAGACGTATTAAGTAATATTATACATATCCGGCGAATTAATAAGATAACTCAAAAGGAGCTTGCAAAACATTTAGGCATTAATAACCTTACATTAAGCAGATATGAGAGGTGTGAAAGGGATATGCCAATAACTGTTTTAAATAAGTATGTAGAATATTTAGGATATAAACTTGGAATATTTAAGATATGAAAAAATTGTTATTATTGATTTTAAGAAAACATATAATCAATATGTTATATATTAAACATGGAGGACAATTTATTGACAATGTTTTAAAATCATTAAATTTAAATGAATTGTCAATTAATGAAGCTGAAGGATTTGATAAACTATTAAAAACACCTTCAGATAATCGGGATAGAATGCCTCTTTTATTTAAACTAAAACAAACATTATGAAAACATTTGAAGATTATGTAAAGGAATATGCTTACCAAGTTAGGAATCAAATTATATTTAAAATTCCTGAATCTTTTAGCATGGAATGGTCTTTTGAATTAAAAATAGGATTACTGAAATTTATTTTTAACGATGTTATTCCATCATTTTATAATAAATCACTTACTTTTTATATATTTTTAGCTTGGGTAAATGATTTTAATAGAGAAAATGAAGATAATATATTATATCAAGATGTGGTATTTGTAACTAAAAATATTGGTAAAATTTGCCCGGATGAATTTATTAACTCTTTTAAAGATAAAAAAGAAGTTAAAGAACCTGACTATAAGGAACTTTATTTTAATTTAGCGAAAAGGTTTGAACAGGTTATTATTGATGAAAGGATTTTTAATAAAAATATTTAATAATGGATATAACAGATATATTAAAACTGGCAGATAAACGAACCTGTAAGTTTGTAACCGAATTAGATGGTGATGATTTTGTAAAAGGAAATATTACTTTTAGGTTTACCGGAAAAATTAAACTTAATAAGATTCGAAAGTTTTTAAATGATAATTCATTTGAATTAGATATTTTAAAATATAATGATTTAACAAAATATTTATGAAACATCTAATATTTGACATTGAGACAACCGGATTAGTTCCTAAAGGTCTAAACTGGGAAACTGACTATATGCAATTTCCTTACATTGTTCAAATCGCATGGAAGTTTTTAGATAGCGATATAGTAAATGATTTTATAATTAAGCCGTATGAATATGAAATACCCGATAAAGTTTCAAAAATTCATGGCATAACAAATGAAATTGCAATGAATAAAGGCAAATATTTTACAGATATAATCCCTGATTTTATTCAGGATTGTTTTAATGCTGATAAAATAATTGGTCATAATATTTATTTTGATACATCAATTATTAAAGCAAATGTTTTAAGATATAATAATTTGAAAATATTATCAGGGTTTGCTTGCCAAAGGGTAGTAATTACACTTGACAAATCAAAGCGTATTGATACAATGATGAAATCAATTAAGTTTGTTGGGGCTAAATTTAATGATGGCAGGGCTGGTAAATATCCTACCCTTGAAGAACTTTATTTTAAACTATTTAACGAAACATTTCCGGCACACAATGCCAAAGAAGATATTTTAGCTACAGAAAAATGCTATAAAAAATTAGTTGAACTTGGTATTATTTAATAACTAAAAATTTAATTATGAAAAGGGATAAAGCATATTTAGTTGGGGTACATAGATACTCATTTAAAAGTGGTGTGCCAGGCGAAATAATAGGGGTTGAAATAATAACTCCAGATAACGAAAAACCGAGATTATGTTATCATGTTCAATGGCCAGATATGGAAGAAGATTGGTTTGCTATTGAAGACATTCCAAATTACAAAATTATTAGTTTTAATGATATACTGAAAGGAAATATCCACGTAGTTAATGAATAGTAAAATATGAATAATAAAAATATATAAATCAGCGCATCAATGCGCTTTTTTTTTGTCCTCTAAAACTAACTGTCTTAAATAGCATGATTTGCTTAATCCTTTTTTATTAGCTTGCTTAATCGCCAAGTCGTTTATATCTTCATTCCAACTCACCGGGTAACACTTCATTTGTTTAGCCATATTTTTTAATTTATGTTATGTGCAAATATACAAAATTTCTTATATAATTTTTATATAAAATTTATATAATTCTTATATAATTTTCATACTCAATAACTTATAACTAATATTTGTTTGTAACTTTGTCAAAAATGGTTGAAGCTATAAAAGACAGGGTCGCTAATATTATTGCTTTTATTTCTTTGATAATGATTTTATTATCAATTAATTATATAGTATGGATTGACTTGTTATTCGGAATTAAACTTTTAACCGCTTCATGTTCGTTATTTGGCTTATCTTACATAATTAAACGTTTTGTAAATGAAAATTGAAGTATTTAAATCGGTCAATAAAGAAGAATGGAACGGTAATCCCCCCCAGTTTTATCCTATTGACTTTTCAGGAACGGCATTTTTACCCAAAAACGACAGGATATTACTTGAAATGTATAACGCCGTGCCGGAACTAAGCGCGCCGATTGACTACCTTGCAACTATATTCGCTTCAATGGAATGGAAATTTGTTAAGTATCAAACAAATGGAAATGAAAAAGAATTAGAATTGCCTGAATATGAAGTGCTGTTAGAACGTCCAAATCCATTTCAAAACAATTCAGATTTTTTAAAGACCGCCGCTATTCAATACTTTTTACAGGGCGGTTGTTATATTAACACGTTTAAAGGCGTTGGTATAAGCAAACCTTCTTATATGTTTCTTTTGCCGCCTCAATATGTAACGCCTATATTTGAAAAGATGCAAGTTGATAGGGTTGACCCGAACGCTGATTTTCGATTTAATGAAATAATAGGATATCAATTAAAATATGGTTCTACATTTAAAAAGAATATCCCTGTTTCTGATATTATTTATGTAAAAGATTCTCAGGTTAATTTTGATAATGGCGAGTATGCAACTGGCTCAAGTCGTGCATATAAAGCTATAATGGCAACTAAAACAATCAAAGCCGGGTACGATGCGAAATACACTTTTTATAAAAACAGGGGGGCTTTAGGTATATTTGTTAATGATGATCCTGACGGCAGCCTTTTAGATAGTAATGAAATTGAAGAAGTTAAAAAGAATTTTATTGAAAAATATGGATTAAGTGAAGGTAAAAGCCTATTTAAATTCATTAATCATAATGTAAAATATATTTCTGTTTCCCCTGACTTTGCTGGGTTACGGATAAACGAAAACAACGAAGCTGACTTCCGTGCGATATGTAAAGCAATCGGGGGTTTTCCGCCTTCTTTGATTAGTGACAATAGGGTGGCTTTATTAAGAGATTCAAAAGAAGCTGATAATAAACTATACAAAAACATTATTAAACCTTTTGCCATTGACTTTTACGAAAAACTTTCAATCGGGCTAGGTATTACAAAAGATAATATTTGGTGTGTACCTGACTTTTCAAAAATTGATGCCTTTCAGCCTGACCGTGAAAAAGAAGAAAGTATTTTGGATAAAAGACAATCGAGATTAGAACGCCTTTACTCTCTTGGGTTGTTAAAGGGTGATTACATTTTACAGGAATTTGGTTTGCCTACCGGTGGATTTAATTATAAAACTAATGAAAATGGAAACGAAAACTAAGGAAACAACTAAAATCTCAAAAGAGAAAGCTGAAAAATTAAAGAAGCTAAAACAGAAATTAGCTAATGAAGGAAAATTAATAAATAAATAGTCATGGATTATATCATAAAACAATTCCCGGACAAAAAGTTTGATACAAAAATGGATCAGACAAGGTTTATTAAAAGTCATTTTGATGAAATGAAACAGAAAAAAATGGCTGATTATAAATCTAATTCTTTTGCGCTTATTGATAATATTACGAAAAAAGAATTTATCCCTTTGATTGAAAATGTTACTTCTGATTTTATTCGGGTTAAAACGGTAATTAATTCAACAAATATTATTGACAGTCATTTGGATTTACACATGCCCGAAGTTTGGAATAAAACAGTGTCAGACAATCCTTATACTTATCATTTGAAACAGCATGAAGCAATATTCGAAAGTGTTATTTCAAACAAGGCTAAGAATTATAATGAAAAATCAAACTTTCTAAACTTAGGACTTGATGTTGATTTTAAAACAGTGATAAATATAAATGAGTTTATTATTGACAAGAAAAAAGAGCCATTTATGTTTGATAAATATGTAAATGGTGATGTTATGCAGCATTCAGTAGGTATGATATATGTAAGTATTGACATTGCCTATTATGATGAAGACAGTCAAAAACAAATGGACTTCTTTGAAGAAATGAAAAAGAAAGCCGTTAACCCTGATATAGCTGATGAGTACGGTTATTTTTGGGTTGTATATGAAGCAAAGAAAAGAGAGGGCAGCGCAGTTGTATTTGGCAGTAACAGCGTAACCCCTACATTATACGTGAAAAATTATGAGCCGTCTAAAAAAGACACTCAGAAAAAAAATAGTGAGCCGTTTGAAGACACTCACAAAGATGAGCCGCAATCCAGCACTCAAATTGATTACGATTATTTAACTAAAAAAATTATTAATTTAAAAATGTAAAATTATGTGGACAACTTATTTAACAAAAAAAAGAGGGATGTATAAGGCTTTAAGCTTTATTAATTTCCTTGCTATTTTAATTGCCCCGTTTATTAATTCGCATTTATTTGTGGTTGATGAAGGCGGCGGAACTGCCGGAGAGCAGGAAAAGAAAGAGGCAGAAGAAAAAATGTTCAATGCCATTGAGGCTAAAATGAAATCTTTGATTGAAGATGCTTATAAAGGGTTATCAACAAAGAAAGAAATTGACAAAAGATTTGAAGATTTTAACAAAGAAATCAAAGAACAGTTAAATGTTGATGAATTTAAAAAATTAAATGAATCGGTATTAACTATTATTAAAAATCAAGAAGAACAAAAGAAAACTCAAGAGGTGCAGGGAATTGCTTTAAAGAAAATTCAGGAAACAGGGGTAACTCAGAATAAAGGCAAAATGGGCATTGGCGATATTCTTTTAGTTGCTTTAAAAGAAAATGATTTACTTGAAAAGAATGAAGACCTTTCTAATATTTCAGGTGAAGAAGTTTTTAAAATTAAAGGAACTGACAAAAGGCGTGGCACAATAGCAAGTGTAGAATCAAAGTCAGTTATTGATATGACAACTGCCTTGGCGATGGCTCCTGGTTCAACCCCAGGCACAAACATTGGTTCAATAACTGCTTATCAAATGCGTGAAGTTTTACTTAATGCAAGTAAAGATATGTCAGCTTTTGATGTTTTTCCTGTTACACCGATTACCGACAAATATTTTGGTGTTATTGTAGAATATGACAAATATGACGGAACGGCTACAACTGACGAAAATACTCCAGCCGGACAGTCAAGTTTTGAACTTAAAACTATTGAACACAAAGTATTTAAAATCAATACTTATTATCATGTTTCTGAAGAAAACTTGGAAGACATTCCTACTTTAGTTGCAAAAATTAACAGGATTGGCAATGACCGTATTAATCAAAAAGTTAATACTAAAATATTTGCCACAACTGGAAACGGAATAACTGACATTAAAGGTATGTTAGCATCCGGTAATTATACTGCCTTTGTTGCTTCTACTTATGCAGCAACCGTTGAAGATGCAAATCTTATTAATTTAATTGGTAAGATGAAATTACAGGCAGAGGAAACCGATGACAATATTAATGTAGTTGCATTACATCCTCGCCAAGTTGACGAAATCGAACAAAACAAAGATGCTATTGGTAATTCACTTATGGATAGGTCAGTTATTTTTGATAATCTTGGGAGACTTGTTTCTATAAAAGGTTGTTTAGTTTTCAAAACTAAAAAAATAACAGCCGGAACTTGTGCGGTCTTTTCAAACGAAGCTGCTGAAATTGGATTACGTAAAGGAATCAGCGCCATTATTGGATTAGATTCTGATGATTTAACTAATGGAATGAGGACGATTGTAATTTCAATCAGGGCTGCCTTTGGCGTTGGGAAACCTTCATCAATTATTTATTGCAGTAATATAACTACTGATTTAGAAATAATTAACGCAACTGCTCAAGATTAATTTAAAAGAAAGGAAAAAATAAAATGAAAAATTTAATTATAATATTAATGTTAGCCTTTTCTTTTAGCTTAATTGCTCAAGAAAGGACAATTGAAAAAACAGCACGGAATGGCTTTCGTGACGGAACTTATTACAAATACACCGGGGTTGCAGCCGATACCCTTATTTCAACAAATCAGGACACTATTGATTTTGTAATTGAATATCAGGGGCCGGGATATGTGAAGAAAATAGCTTTACATACTCAATTAGATACTATTAACGGGGCTGATACTACTGTTAGTATATCTGTATATGGAAAAGAGTTTGAAGATGACGGCACTTATGTAGAGATAATTGCAGCCTCTACATCAAGCGCAGTTGCTTCAACTTTGCATAGCGTATTAACAAGCGATTGGACAGAAACATTTGGCACTTATAATTCAACTGTAGCGGCTCATACATTATTGACCGATACAACTGGGTTAAGTGGGTATCCGGCTGACAGTGTAGCCGTACCTTCGCATATAATTGCAAATGCCGCTCAGACCGTTACCCCTCTTGACAAGTCTTACCGATTTTACAGGGTGAGATATATTATAAGCGGCGATGATTCGGTAGGGAATGGCATTTTAATTTCAGAGATTGAAATGAAATTATATACAGAATGAAAGCACAAATAAAAAAAGGTGGTAAAATATTTACTGGCAAATTAGCTTCAATATTTGTAAGCAAAGGCATTGCTAAAGAAGTAAGGGCAAAGCGAGCCGAAAAGCAAACCGAACCTAAAGGGCAAAGCGAGCCTATTAAAAAGGTTAATAAACCAGTAAAGAAAACCGTAAAGAAGAAATAAAATGGCATTAAGCAACTTGGTAACATACTCTAATTTTGTTGGTGAATTAGCAATTGATTTAACCAAAGATGATAATCAAACTCATTTAGATTATACTATAACGCAATGGCAAAGGGAAATTTTAATTAGACTTTTGGGCGTTGGGTTATACAAAGATTTTTATGATAATGATGCAGCGACAAAGTATGCAACTTTAAAAAATGGTGAAACAAACGGAATTTACTTAAATGGTGAAGATTACTACGAATTTAGGGGTGTTACCGAGATGCTTAAGTATTTTATTTATTTCTATTATAATAGGTATAACCAAAGTTCCAATACAGAACTTGGCGAACGTAAAACAGTAGGGGGCAATTTACAGGCTGGTGATTCTTTACGTTTAAAAATGGTTCGTGCATGGAATAAAGGCATTGATATGTATAACCAAACTATTGTTTATATCTATTTCAAAAATGAAAGCGAAGAAACTTATCCTGATTTTTTACCTAAGAAATTAGATAAATTGACTGTATTATGAGTGGATTTAATAAAATAACCAGCGAAGCAAAATTTTACTTGCCTGATTTCATAGATGAAATTACAACATCTATTCAAACAGGTGGAGTGCCTGTTTTTCGTACGGGTTATTGGAATGAACTCAAAACAATTAATCAAAGAATTGGCAAGGTAAACGGAACTAAATATCCTATTGTTTATTTACCAATGAATTTTTCTTATGATTATAAAAGTTTTTCATCTGATTTCGGAGTTGATTTTCAGCTTTATTTAATTCATTCATCATCTCAAAATTATTCGACTGAAGATCGTTTGGATAATATTGTAAAAATAACACTTGAACCTATTTATGATTTATTAATGACAGCCTTAAAAAAAAGTAAATGGCTGATTAAAGATTTTGAAGAGATAGACCATAAAAAGGAATATTTATTTTACGATGTCAATCAGGGTGAAGAACAAAATCAATTATGTGATATAGTTGAAGCTATTCATTTAACTTTTAGTAATTTACAATTTAAAAATTTATAAAAAATGAGCGGATTTAACAAACTTGTAAATCTCGATAGCATAGACCCTATTGGAACAAAAAAGGGGAGGGTAAGCGAAAAACTTTTGCACCCTCAAAGACTTTTGATTGTTTCAAAAGGAACTAATATAGCTACCGAGGCAGCGGCAATTTTAAAAGCAACTTATACAACAGGATTGCTGCAAACATCGGGTCGCTGGTATCTTTCACCTTATATTGTTGAAGGTGCGGAAACAACTTCCGATGCAGAAACTAAAACATTTAGCTCCGGCGCAATGCGGATACTTAATGACGGCAAATATTCAATGGATTTTCAATTTGATGTTGAAAATGCAGTATTGAACACTCTTTTTACCTTGAATAATAAAGATGTTGACCTTTATATTATTTGGGGTGATAATATTATAATGGGTTGCACTGATGATTCAGGAATTATTTTTTATCCTTTATCAGTTGAGGACTTTCATATTTCAAGACGAACACTACCGTTTAATGACATTACAGTAGTAAAAGGGTCTGTAATTTTTGCCGACAAAGACCAGTTGGAACTTTACAACAAGCTGATTAAACCTACTGCTTTCCAATTCTCAACTCTGGAATCAGTACGTACAGTTGATGTAACAGCCGAAGCTGTTGGTACTAATTACGAGGTAACGGTAACCGTTGAAGACCAATCAGGTCATGGCGTTGAAAATCTTACTGAAGCATTGTTTACCGTAACTGGTGGAACTACATCGGCATTCAGCGAAACTGGCGGCGGTGTTTATAACTTTAGAATGACAAACGGAACGGCATCAACTTATAATTTAGTAGCAGCAGCTTCTGTTTATGCTGTTATTGATTATGAATTTATTGAAAGCTCAGGGGCTTCCGATAGTGTAACACCATTAACAGCTTAGTTATGAAAGTATTTGATAAAAATGGCAAAGAGTATAAAATGGAACTTGGCAAAGGATGTAAGTCTTTAGAAGATTTTAAAAAAGTTTGCCACGATATTCCATTTGATTACGCAAAAGTTTACAAACAACTTGGGGGCAAAGATGGAAGCACTAATCAAATTACAGCAGAACATGCAGAGATTGAACCTTCAGCAAGCGGAGGCAAAGGTTCTAAAGAAAAACGAAGCAAAGATAATTGATGCTAATATTGAACAACTAAAAAGGGGTGAAGATGCAAGCGGCAGTAAATTTCCTGAATATGAGTATGAATCGTACTATAAAGGAAAAGCCTCACAGGGGTTAACTGAACAAGCCGGGAAGCATTATAACCTACTTTTGACTGGTGATTTTAGAGAAGGATTTTTTGCTAAATTTGAAAATGCTAATATGATTATTGATTCTAAGGATGAAAAAAGAAATAAGCTGGTCAGGTTAGTTCCTGGCCAGCCGATTTTCGGAACTCAAGACCGGGAACTTGAAAAAATAAATCCCGATTTAATTGAAGATTTACAAACAGAAATATTAGATGAATGGTTTAAAGGTATATAAAAACTAAAAACATGAAAAGAAACTTAAAAATTTTGAAAAAACTGGTATTAAAAAACCTTAATACTATTGAAAAAACAGCTAAAAATATAACATCAAACTGGGGTAAAAAAACAATACCACTTAATTTATTAAAGGAAATTATTTATTTATCAAAACCTACTGGCAATAGTGATGAATTAAAAGATTTTGTTATTAAATATAATAAAATGCTTAATACATTATATTCCACATGCGAATCAGCGGCAAAAAGAATGAACACTAAAGAAGTGCCAATTGATTTATTACAAAAATATATTGATGTTTTGAAAACTGAATTTGTAAAAAGTTTAAATGAATAATATAAAAATATATAAAGATTTTAAATTTTGTCCGGTGTTTAACTTTTTTGAAAGTTTAAAAGAAGTTAGATACTTGCTTATTTTAGATAATTATATGGACTTGCCGGAAGTTGATACTACTGAATTAATAGAAATAAGAAACAGGTTATCGGAAGAATATCAAAGCCATGAATCAGAAAGTCAAAACGAATTATTGGATATGTATAAATCAAATACAAGGATGCAAGCGGATTATACATTTGTTCAAAATGCTTTATTCTTTATGCAATATAAATACTCAGGTTTTAAGGCGGATTTTGACGGTATCGAAAAGATACTTGAGGCAATGGATTATAAATTAAATTACACAAATTTTGAAGAACTTGAAAAAGAAATTGAAAGGCTCGCAAACCGGAGCAAAGGAATAACAAACTGGATAACAAGAAAAAACAAAGAGATTGAAGATTATTTAAAAGCAAAAGAAAAACAAAGCGAAGGGGGCGGCGGTTATTTAGATGTTGTTTTACAGATTGAAAGCCTTGCAAATATTAAGATTGACATATATAAAGATAATATGTTGAAATTTATTCATGCTGAAAAACAATTGAGAACTATTATAAAAGCACGGGAAAATTATATTAACAAAAACAAAAAAGTTGCATAATGCCAATTCAGGGAAAACAAGTATTTGGAGACGACATACAGAAAATTATTAATGACCTTAACGAGGGGTTAATAAAGATTAATACGCAACTTAAAGAGATGAGTGGTTACGGGCAAAAAATATCTGGTGCAAAAAATATTAAAGAATTAAAAACTGAAACCGATGGGCTAAATAAAGTAAATACGCAATTAAAAACAAGTCAGGATGAGGTTATTAAGGCGCAAATAAGGTTACAAGAAGCAACCCGAAAAAGAAAAGCAGATTTAAAAACAGAAGTGCAATTAGAAAATTCTTTAGCTGGTTCACTCGATAATAAACGGGCAAAGCTAAAACAAATGATTGCTCAATATTCAAGCGGTGAAAATACAAGTCGAAAATTTAGAAAAGAAATAACAACATTAAGAAAAGAAGTTGAAAAAAAGGAAAAGAGTTTAGGAATAGCAACAAGGGGGGTTGGAAGATATACAAAAGGTGTTCAAACAGCTATTTTAAAAGTGGGTGGCTTTTATATGGCAATTAAAGGTATTATAACTGGAATAGGGAAGATGATAAAAATTACTTCCGATTTTGAAGAGCAAATGGATACTACTCAGGCAATATTAGGGGCTAATGAAGAAGAAATGCGAAGACTTGAAAGGGCTGCACGAGATTTGGGGGCTGGTTCATCAAAAACGGCAAGCGAAGCGGGAAAACTTCAAGAAGAGCTTGGAAAATTAGGATTTACAGTAAGGGAAGTATTATTAAGTGGTGGCGGAATATTGGCATTAGCTGAGGCAACAAAATCAGATTTAGGGGAAGCTGCCCGTGTAGCCGCTTCAACTATTAGGGGATTTGGGAAAGATGCAAAGGAAACTAATCATATAGTTGACGTAATGGCTAAGTCATTTACGTCAACCGGGTTAAATTTACAAAAATTTGAAACAGGTATGGCGAACGCTCAAGTTGCGGCTAAGTCGACAGGTGTTTCTTTAGAAAAAACAACCGCAATGTTAGGGGCAATAGTTGATACTGGCACTGATGCAAGTAAGGCTGGTACTGATTTAAGGGTAATATTCGGAAAGCTTGCAAAACAAAATATAAGTTTAGATGACGCTTTTGCAAAAGTAAATAAGTCAGGAAATAAGATTGTAACTGCAATGGAATTGGTTGGGGATAGGGCTTATTCAAGTTTAATTACCCTTTCTGAACAAACGGATAAAGTAAATCAATTATCAACTGCTTTTGAAAATGCTGATGGTACTGCTTCTGCAATGGCAAAAACTATGAAAGATAATTTAAAAGGGGATATAGATAGGGCTAAAAGTGCATGGGAAGAGTTTGTTTTATCAGTTGATTCAGGAAATGGGGTTATAACAAAATCAGTGAGAGGGTCAATCAGAATGTTTACAGGATTATCTAATTGGCTTGCGAGATTGAATAAAGATTCAAAGGAATTGGCATTAATAGAAACCATGGACGAGGCGGCTGAAAAAGCTAATAAGTTTGTTGAATCATTTGCAGGGAGTGAATCAAATGAAAAAATAGGACAAATAAAACAAAGAATAGAAGAAATTAATAAAGAAATAACTAAATTAGGGATAAGTGATGACGATTTAAGCACAAAAGAATTTAATCGGAAAATGGCATTACTTGAAAATGAAAGGACTGCATTAAAAGACCATGTTGGTGAAATTGAATCAATTGAAAAAGAAGCATTGAAAGCAAAATTACAGGCTGAATTATTAGCACAAGGCGAAAAAGAAGCAAAAACTACAAAACAAGATGAAGAAAATAGATTATTTGAAACCGCAGTTAATAATATTGTAAAAAAATATGAAGACTTAAATAAAAAAATAAAACCTATTGAATTAGTTGATGAAGAAGCACTAGATGCCGACCTTGAATATGCTTTGCAGATGTATGAACAAACGGTAGAAGGGCAAAAAGGAATATTATATGCACAACTTCAATCGGGTGTTATTGCTAAACAAGAATATGCCGACAAAATAAAAGCTATTGATGACGAAATTGCGCAAAACGAAATAGACAACGCTGAAAAAACAAAACAAGAAAAGTTAGAGAAGTTAGATTTCTATTTAAGTAAAACAAGGGATATAGGACAAGAATCATTAAATTTTGCAGGGGCTTTATATCAAAGAGAAATTGATTTAACTCAAAACAAAATTGATAAAGGGTTAATTTCAGAAAAAAAAGGGGCTATTGAAATTGCAAAAATACAACGTAAACAAGCAATATTAGACAAAACATCAACTCTATTTGGAATAACTATAAATACAGCATTAGCAGTTGCAAAGGTTTGGGGGCAGACTGGGGTTGCTGGTATAATAGCGCAAGTAGCACCTATTGCTATGGGTTTATTACAAGCCGGCACAGTTTTAGCACAACCTTTGCCGGAAATACCAACTTTTAATAAAGGGATGAAAAAAGGTGAATATTCAGGCATTGGTATAATCGGGGATGCTCCAAGTGGTTCATCAATTGAAATATTAAAACTCCCAAATAATCAAAACTTTATTTTTGACAAACCAACAGCAATAAACATCCCTTATGGCTCAGAAATTATACCTGAAAAACAAATACAAACTGAACTGGCTAATTTGGCGATGCGAGGGGAAAACGTTCAAAATATTAACATAGGCGGTATTTCTAAAAAAGATTTCGAATTAATATCACAATCGCAAACCGATAAACTTTTAAAAGGCATTAAGAATATGCCACAGCCGATATTTACAAACGGCAGACCCTCAGGGATTAAGACAGGGTTTAATCGGACTGATTTTACTAATAAAAGGTTTAAACATGCGTGAAGGAATAAGGATATTATTAAATCATGGTGAAACATCTCACAGGGTGACAAGTGCGCCTGATGGGATGTTTGAGCTTGACTATTCCCTCGCGCGTAGTGAAAAGTATTACGGTATGATGCCTAAATATTCAGGGCGTTTGGGTTTTGTTAAGGATTCAAAAACGTTTATTGATGCAATCAAAGATACTTCGCGATATTCAAGTATTGAGTTTCAATGCAAATTAAGAAACCGACAAACATTAATTTATAATGATTTTCTGACAGGGGTTATAAATTTAGCTAATTATAGTCAAGAAAAAAATAAAACCTTTGTTGATTTTGAAGGCGATGAAATAGAAATGAAATTTAACTCTCGGCATGAAATCGAGATACCTTATAACCGGATGACTTCATTTAACGGAACTGCACTCCCGGGGTTTACTTATGATTATAAGAGTTTATGTTTACAGGGAGTTGGAACTTCCAAAACGGTAGAATCGATACACCCGCATGAGGCTTTTAGCTCCGTATTACAACAAATATTAGATTTAAGTTATCCCTGTTTATACGCTCCAATTTTCGGACGTACCGAAATTTTATCCCCTGAAAATGAAAACACTTATTATTCAGAGGACGGCGAACTTTCAAAAAAAATGTTATTTAAAGGCACTTGGGGAAGGGGAATAGATGACGATTTGACTTTCTCTCTTGCTTCCCTATTCGAGTTTTATAATAAACTAATGCCTTTGGGGTTAGGGTTTGCAGAAGATTATCAGGGTAGAACTATAATAGTAATTGATAAACGTGAGAATTTTTTCTACGAACAAACAACTATCGAACTCGACCGTAACAAAATTTCTGATTTACGTTGCGAACTTGGACGTGAATTTCAACATACCGAATATGAAGTTGGCCCGGCAAAAAAAGTAAAGGACGGGGTCGCTTATGGCAAATCTGAATACAATGTAAAAACAAATTATTCAAACCTTAATATTATGGGTGGCGAAAAAGTTGATTTAATAAACATTGTAAGAACTGACAGCGTTGCAATCAATGATTTAATAACTAATTATACCGATAGCTCCGAAGAGTGCGAATACGACGAAGATATTTTTCTTGTTGATGCTTTTGATGTAGAAGGTGAAAGCTGGGATATGACAAATTATAAAACAGAAAATTACGATTCTGTTTCCGGCATTGAAGATGACCCGGGGCTTTATTATAATTTAGATTTTTCGCCCGGTCGGATTATTGAAAAATATTTTGGCAGTTGGTTTAATATTGGTTTACAAGATTTGGACGGGGCTATAAAATATAACAAAGCAGAAACACTAAGCAAGTTAGCAACCTTGAGACTTGACGATACTGCTACGCTCGAAGAAAAAGAGGACATACTAATTTCGATACTGGAAACCCCGATAATGACCGGAAATGTTATTACTTGTAATTACCCTTTGAAACCCGAAGACCTGACAGCGATAAAAGAATCACCGCTTGGGCAAATTTCATTTTATAATTATTTGACTAAAGCATGGGATGCCTTTTGGGTAAAAGAAGTAAATACTAAAGCAACAAGCGAAAAAACAACTTTTGTCGGTTATCAGTGTAGCACTTTAGCACGTGAGCTGGGATTGTTATTAAACGAGGACGGGAGTTATATGCTGAATGAAGACGGAACATTTATATACCTTGAACAATGAGCTTAATAAATAAAAAAATATCACAGCACCCCCCGCTTTCAGGCGAAAGTATAAGCCTGACAACAAGGTTTAATATAATCCACAACCCCGGGACTGGCATAGATAATTATACTATGTTTTGGGGCGATAAAAACGGTGATTCTATTAAAGGGTTGTTATATGCTATTTCTCAGGCTTTGAATGAAACTTATATTCCTACAACTTGTGCGGCAAATAGCACAAGGGGAATAGCAATAGGTGATTATCAGTATGCGAGAATCGAATATATCGCAATAAGGGGGTCAATGAAAAAAGGCGGTGTTATTGAGGTGTTATACGATAATCCTTACTCAAGGGCAGAGGAATCAGGTCTTGATAATACCGACGAAGAAGAACATGGCGGCAAATGGTTGTCCGTTGACCCTTATATCAATAGCGGTTCTTTAATGTCTATTACTTTTCGTGCTGATGATTCTGATGAAGTAGTAACAAATATAAAATATAAAATTATCACTAAAATAGGATTTTAATGAGTAGTATTGTAAGCGTACCGAGATTAAATGTTTTAACTTTTCGCCCGTTTGCGGAAACAGGGATGCAAACCTTTCATAACCGATTAGATTACAGGGAAGAGTATCCAAATCACTCATCAATACCATTATGGCAAATATTTGACGATTCGGATTATATTTTAATTCAAATTACAACTAATAATACTATTAAGAACTGTAAATTAATAAATGTTGAAACAGATGAAATAACAGATTTAACGGCAGAAGTAGCAAGTTATTCAAGTGCGTGGCTACCAGTTCAAAACTGGACAAATACAGAATATGGCTCTTTTGGTGCGTTCGACAAACATATTTATACAAGTTTATTAAATGGGTTTTATCAAATTAAATTAGAGTTTGATGCTGAAGCTGATTACTTGATTAGTGAAGTATTTGAAATTGGTGACTTTGCAACTTACCCGTTATTGGAATATTATCATTCTGAAATAGGATTAAAAAAAGGAATTTATTTTGATGGTTCACAGATATTTCAATTTCGTTTAAATGCAAAATTCGCAAAATATAAACCGGGGGCGCAATTAGAAACAAATGAAAGTTTTAATTACATTCTCGACAATATTGAAGGAGATGTATTATTTTATGGTGTTTTAGAATTTGACGGGATACCCCGTTATTTAGTTGAAAAAGTTTTTGTAACTTTGCAAGTAGATACTAAAATTTTAAATGATGTCAGATTTTCAGTTGAAAGCGGGGGCGAAATGGAAATGGTCGAAGGGAAACCCGGTCAAACAACAAATATTTATACAGGAACCATGACATTAAGACAATATGAATATGAAAACTATGAAGATTTTGAGAGCGAAGAAGAGGTGGAAACCTTTTACAGGATTGTAAACGGTGACGAAGACAGACGTATAGTGTCGGCTGAAAATTATAGGATTGTAAATTAAAAAAATAAAGATATGGCAGATTTTAGAATAACAGGGTTAGATAAACAAGAAGAAAGAATAACCGGACTTTATTTAGAAGTAGATTCTGAAGCTTACGGGGAAGGGAATACTAAAAAAATTGATATAAAAAAATTAGCTCCTAAGTCAATCCCAGAAACAGAAACTGACGGACTTCCCGAAATAGAAGAAGATTTAAACAGGGAAACAACTTATGTTAGGATAAACACAGGCGGAGAAAGTAACGCTGAATCAGTAGCTTTATTGAAATATTTATTTCCTGACATTATAAACTACACAGCCGCAACCATTTTCAATGCAACTTACACAAATTATATTCATTTTTATGTTGGTGGGCCAGTGGCCGCTAATTATGTTATCTCGGCAGATAACTTTGCAACGGCATTGTTTGCACGCCCGGCTTTTCTTGCAAGGGCTTTGGCACTTGGTATAATATCCGGGTTGACAGATTTAACAATGGGTGCAATTGCCTTAGATGACGAATTTAGGATTTACGACAAGTCGGCTACGGCAGATAGAAAAATCACTTATCAGGTTTTGTTATATGATATGGTTGGCGAAGACACCTTCAAAGACGGGGCTACAAATGCAAATACAGAGGCGATAATGTTGGCTAAGTTACAAGAAACAGTTGTTGACCAAGCTCTAACTACATCAGGAACTACGTATGGATATATTTCAATGTGTAAAATAGGAAAATCAGTTACGGGTACTGTTGTTATTGCCCATACAACAACTGAGGCTACTGAAAAAATAGCTGAATATAGCATTCCCTCCGATTGGAGAGCAAATAAATGCGGAAGGACAACTTGTAATTTAATTTATAGAAACGATGTAGGTGGAGCTGATAATATTTTATATATTCAAGATGGCACTATAATTTTAAATACAAATACTTTATCTTCCCCTTTTGCACATAATGCTTTTTCTTTTGGGTGGATGACAGAATAAAAATTAATACTATGAAAATAAAAGAACAAAAACAAAGTGGTGTAGTTTTCAAAGCCGGGGTTCATGTGTCTTTAGAAGATGTTATGAAACAAATGAAAACATTAAAATCAGATAAAATTTATTTCGATTTAAATAATAGGACTGAAATTTCTATTATCGAATTAATCGAACGTGAAGAAACCAAAGAAGAAAAAACCGAACGTGAGACAAGGGAAAAGCAAATAGCCCTTGAGCGTGAACAAAATGAAAAAGCCATGTTAGAAACTTTAAAAAAGAAATATGAAAAAGATACTGATAATTAGTTTATTATTTTTGTCGATTGCTGGGTTTTCGCAAACCGAACCAGCTCCAAAACCTCTTGGCAGTTGGACAAGTACTGATTCGATAAGGGCTAAAGTATTTAGATTTTTTAAAGTTCCGGCATTGATTTATGGCCCAAAGGCAAAATTACAAGCTTATGGTGATTCTTTATATTTTTGGAACGGCTCAGAGCTTTTCAATCTGACCGCTTTTGTAGTTTACCCCGAAACAGATCCCGATTTTCATGCTCAGGTTCGGGATTCCAGTTACTTAGTTTTAACCGATTCAATAATTGCAGTTTTGGAAAGCTACGGTTTTTATTTAAGCACGGATTCAGGGTATATCCGAAAAATGCAAACCGATACTTCTGTAATTACTTATGCAGAAATAGGCAATCACTATGATACATCGGAAACACAAACATTGATAGGTGACAGCCTTGCAGATATAAAAGGATGGATAGCTGCCCATTTGCAAAGGATTGAAAATTTGGAAGATACAACAGCTTTACATCTCGACACTTTGCAATCACATAATATAAGGATTTTGGCAAACAAAACAAATATTGCAACATTAGCGGGAGATACTGCGAGCTATGTTCAATTTTCGGATACTGGCTTAATTGTAACCGAAACCCAGCTTAGTGATAGTTTGGCTTTGAAGGCAGACATAGCGGATTCGAGCTTATGGAGTCAAACAGGGAATGATATAACACCTAAGACAGCGACTAAGGTGGAAACAGACAGTATTGATGTAAATGTTTTTGAGCTTCCAAATTGGAAGTATTATATTGATAATGATACTTTAAAAACAGCTTTTTGGAACGGTGCAACGTGGGTTTTAATTAAAAAAGAATATGAATAAAATTATAATTATATTATTATTTATTTGTTTTATAAGTAAATCGCAAGTAGCTTTTTACAATGATAGTTTATTAATTAATGACGATTCTTTAGTTTATATTGAAAATTATAAAGAAATAGGGATTACAACCGTAACTGATGACAGCGTAATATTTAGAAACCAATTAGGCGGAGGTATTTATTTTGATACAGACGAAAGCCTTATTTATACTTTTACGATTAGAGGAGATGTTGGCAATTCGACTGAAATTTTTTGGGGCGATAATTCTTCAACTTTAATAACTTATACAGGTAGCAACCAAGTTATTACACATAATTATAGTGGAGCTGACGGGTTAAAAAATGTATTTTTCAGAAATCAAAATTTTACTTATTTAACAATAAACGAACAAAAATTGAAAGGAAATTTATCGAATGAATTTTTAAGTAGTTATTATTTATATTTGTACAACATTCCCCTCCTGACAGGTGACGTAAGCAACTTTAACCCAAGTTATTATTTATATTTGAACAACCCCCCCCTCTTGACAGGTGACGTAAGCAACTTTAACCCAAGTTATTATTTATTATTGCGCAACACCCCCCTCCTGACAGGTGACGTAAGCAACTTTAACCCAAGTTATTATTTATATTTGTACAACATTCCCCTCCTGACAGGTGACGTAAGCAACTTTAACCCAAGTT
>Ga0172381_10001704_pt1 | contig 25151 bp, 40 predicted proteins | sample Leawel6488metaG_FD_119754 | JGI IMG/M metagenome (GOLD analysis project Ga0172381, IMG submission 119754) | Leachate microbial communities from a municipal landfill in Southern Ontario, Canada - Leachate well 64-88 metaG | ecosystem: Engineered > Solid waste > Landfill > Unclassified | place... | reverse complement strand
TATACATATTTACACCTCTTTGTTAATATGATTAACAGTTGACATAATTTAATATAGAATTTAATTAGATTATGTCAACTTATAGATTTACGATAAATTAATTAATCATAATGATAAATATAGTATTAGTCGGTACTTACCCCAGATACGGATTTAAAAAGCACCCCACATATATATGTTAAGCATACAGCAGCCGGCCATGTAATTTCAGATACTAAATAACCGTTAGCCACTAAAGTTGGGAATGCAGTCACTGCTGTAGGCCATACTACCCATACAAGTGTACCACCAATTACAGCTATACCAGCAATAGTAGCTATTAATGCAATAGCACCAACTAGAATTAATAATAATTTTTCCATGTTTTTTACCTCGTTGTTTACATGTAATGTAAATATAGCAAAATATTATATTATTAAGGTATTTATTTTTGAGGAGCTTGTAAATTAAATAAATAACCACCACGAAGCATAGGAACACAAGTTGTACATTCAGTCTTACATATACGATCAGTGGTGAGCTGATTTATTGGGGTTTGAATATTGATATTTCCGATGATCTTACGATTCTCATCAAATGAACAATCATATATTACACCATCATGTAAAATTTCAAATATTCTATATCCGTTAGGACACCGTTTTCCAATATATGGATACTGAACAACCGGATCTTCATCTGGTGATAATTCTAATCCATTAAAACGTAATTTATTCATAACGTTATATGAAGTTGTCCCATCAACCACGGTACTATCAAATGTATATCGCTCAAATGTAGGTTTTAATTTTATACCATAATTTATAACTAAATTTCGATTAGCAATAATCTCATCAATATTTTTGTCAGTTGCTATCGATGTAAGATGTACAGGAATGCCAGCCGATCTAATTACATTTATATGTGGTTCTAATTCAGAAAAATATTTTTCATAATTACCAATTTCACCAAAATGAACTGATACTACAATTGCATTTATATTATCGAGTTTAGCCTCTGTTAATATGCGGTCAAATGATTTAGTTCCAAATACGGTCCCATTCGTAACCCAATCCACGTGAGTGACTTGACTTAATTCAGTAATCATATCACTAAATTGTGGATGCATCATAGTCTCACCATAACCACAGAAATTAAATACATTATTTTTAAATTGACTTGAATGCCAAAGCATAGAATCAATATCAAATTTCTCAGTTTTGTATTTGGTGTGTACATCATCATGTCGATAACAATATGAACAATTCATATTACATACGGTTGACGGTCTACATGTAAATATATAATCAAACATAATCATCCAATAATATAGCCATCATCAGTAATGCGAGTAACCATCTCACCTGATAAATTAGCCCTATCCCATACAGCATATGCAATTATACGTCCACCGTTACTGAATGTATATCCAGTTGATAGATGACCAATTTCATGTGGATCATATGCCCAGTAATATACTTGAACTTTAATATTACGCATATTTTGATCACCAACAACTTTTCTAATATCTGTTGTTAATTGTTCCCAATCTTCAGGTGATATTACTTTACCACTGAATTGATTATTTTTAGAACATCCAGTATGTGCATAGTTATATTGGTTAACCGCACTTTTGTATGTATAATCAAATTTTACACATTCAAAATAATCTGCATGATCAAACATATCTTTTTCCCAAGGGTCTAATCCTTCAGGTTTAACGACAGATAACTTAACCATTTATGATCTTTTCGGGACGCATACAATATTATATATACGACCTGTGTTTTTAGCAGCATCTTTAATGGTATCTGTGTATTCATTAAGAATTTCACGTACTTTTGGTTGACTTAACGACGAATCTACGTCGATTTCAATTATACTTAACTCGTCTGGTATTAATGTTTGAACATTCATTATGGTTTCTCCATGTTTATATAATATAAAAATACTATATAATACACAAATAACCCATTATTTATATTGTTAATTTAATAAGTGATTCACTTGCAATAGCTTTACGAATGTAACGCATCATTGTGATTACTTTATGTGTTTAGTAGTTAAACCTAACTTCTTTATTCTACGATATACACTCGATGGTGTGATATTTAATTGGGTCGATATTTCTTTAATTGTATATGAATTAAGTAATGATTCCAAATCAATACTATCCCAGTCTATTTTATATATAGGACGTGGTATACTTATGTAATATTTTTATAGTACTAGTGACGGGAATCGAACCCGCATACACCTTTACTCAAGGATTCTTGATTGAAAATCAAGGGAGGAACCAATACCCTCAACACTAGCTTAAATGTAATAGCGATGCTGGGTGACGATCCCAGTACTCAATTGTGAAAGAATTGCGAAATAACCAACGTTTTCTACACCGCCCTAATAAAAAAAGACCCACACTCTATTGAGTATGGGTCTTAAAAATTTCTTATAGAATTTTAACCGCACATACTTAAGTAGTGTCCATTTCCTCTGATTCTTGTTCATATAATGCGTACATAATTCTATTTCCTTTTGTGTAGATCTTACTCTACGTTAATTTAAATGTATTGATGGGACTCGAACCCACACACTGCCCTATAACGGCGGACAAGCTCTACCAGTAGAAGTTTTACGGTCATTGACCTACAACTAGCCTGAGACTTACAATACAAACACTTTTTAATTTTCTCTAACTACGTTAAAACCTTTTACTTTTGTGAAATCTTCAATTACATCTTCAGTGTAAAGAAGTCTCCATTTCCCATTTGGCATTTGTTCCAGATAGATTTTACCACTGGTATTATCATTGGTAGATTTCATCGCAACGACTTTACCTAATTCTAATTCTTTCGTTGAACCATCTTCGAAATCAATCTCAATACTTCGCTTTATTTTATCTTTATCTTTCTTCGACATAATGTCTCCTGTTTATCTGTTGAGGTAGGTGTCGAACCTACATTATCCACTATTACCACATTGGTTCAATAACCCGTGACAAACCCAACATTAGTACCCATGGTAGGACTCGAACCTACATAAATCCACATTAGAAGTGTGGTGTCTATCCATTTAGACGACACGGGCAATATATTTATTTCAATCCCAGTTTTTTTGCTCTCTTATGAACTGCTACATCACTGACACCCAGTTCCTTACTGATTTGTAAATAACTTTTATTTTCCAACTCAGTCTTTAAATCAATACTATCCCAATCAATTTTATATCTAATCGTACCTGCACATTTATATGAGCATGTTGTATTAGATGCTGACATTAATGTACTACATATAGGACATTTGATCATCTTTAGTTCACGATCTCTTTTAATGTAATCAGCATACTCCTCATTAAATTTAGGTGCATTACTTGGTATATCGACCATACCGGCATGTATTTCACTATGACAATTATGACACACTAATATACATTTACGTAACTCATTCACTACATCATTCCAGTTCTTAGGATTAGCTCGTGTACCACCTAATGTAAAAAGCTTTTTAGATGGATCTAGATGGTGAAATCCTAATGCATCATCACAATTGGCATATCCACATACACTACATTTCCCACCCATAGCAATTACCATTCTACGCTTACTTGTTGTTCTCCATTTTTTTACGTGCTCTGTACTATATGACCTACTTCTAACCATTATTATATTCCTTACATTATATGTAATAGTTTATAATAATGGTTAGATTATTAGTTTTTACTGACATGGTTGGACTTGAACCAACGGTGGGCTTACGCCAACAGATTAACAGTCTGCCCCCTGCTGCCTACTCGGGTACATGTCATTGTTCACTTGTTTTAAGAGTTAGTGAACCTCTTTAGCTCTGAGGGAGGGCTTCGAACCCCCAGTTACCTTTCGGTGCTTGAGTAACAATCAAGTACGTCTACCAATTTCGCCACCTCAGATTATAAAAACAAAAAAAGCCTCGTTGAAGTTATCAACGAGGCTTATAAGTTAGTTAAACAAAAATGTCTATTAACAATAAACCCCGTTGGGATTATTTTCTCTTTCATTTCTATTCTCAAGAGTTGTAAATAACATAATAAAATTCCTTAATTTGATATTTCTATCGTTTGTTAATAATAATATAGATTTTTTAATGATCTGTCAACTAATTTTTTAATCTTTTTTAATCTTTCAATATATTTAATATAGAAATCTAATCGGAGTTGTCAATCATATTTTTATTTTATTAAAAATATTAATCATAATTTAATGCGACCAAGGTGGAATAGGTTTAATTTCCGATGGTATAATATCATCAATTGGTGGATTTGATCTATCTAATGAATCTACTGGTGTATATACTTTAATAGATGGTGCATATATACTAGGTAAATATATATCCCTTTCATTAGCAGCAGCAGAATAATGATAACTTGATTTTAAATCTCGAAATAATTTCGGAAATAAATATCCTACTAAAATTCCAAATATAAACATTATGCATTCCATTTTAATCCCCTTTTAATTTGTTATGAGACTGATTTATAATATTGATATAAAAAAAAATAATTAAATAAAAATGAATAGTAATTCTATCGACTAGCATTAATCGTCACAACCACCACAGTCACTTGAATCACTATCATAGCTTGAATCACTATCATAGCTTGAATCACTATCATAGCTTGAATCACTGTATCGTTCAAGTTTAGGTTCATTATAAGTTGACTCTGGAGCTACATATGGTTCTAGTTCCGATTCTGGTTCTGTCGATATAATATCTTCAATCAACGCACCCTCAAATGCTGGAGGAACTTCGGAATCTGGAATAGATATCATTTGATATTCATTTTCAACTGACTCCTCAACAAATGAAGAATCATCAATGTAAGGACTATCATCAATGTAACTATATGTAAGATCACCGTTACCAACAAGTTCAACCAAAAAATAAATATCCCAAAAGTCTAATCCACCATCTTCATAGTAATTATCAAACTTATATAAACGATCACTTGGAGCACATGAATTTAAATTTTTAACACGTAATTTCATACGAGATTCCATATATGATTTACTTGAAATTGGAAATTGAACTGCTTCTATATCATCCCATGCAAGCATGCCATCAAAAATATCACGTGTAATTAAATACTCAGAAAATGATGTAAAGTTTGATGTAACCAGTTTTTCAATTGCAACTTGACGTTTAGTACGATCACTAATAGTAATATAACACGAATTAATACCAGCAGTTACTAAATCGACAATAGATTTAACTGATTCGTATAATATTAATCCCTCTGAATTTACAGTCACATCAGTTGTAGTAAAGAAAACCCAGTTACGTTTACGTATTTTATCAATATATAATGTATTATCGTTAATAAATGCATCAATTACAGTTTTCAATCCATATTCATATCCATTACATACTTGATAAATTGCTACAAGTGATCTCAATCTATCGTAATTCATTCTAATTACGTCTTGCTCTAATACTTTCATGCTAAATCCTTTATTGAGAGTTACATTAAGTTTAATATAGAAAAAAACTTAAATCCATCAACCAACTATTTTTGAAACAAAATATCATCTAATTCAGTAAATATAAAACTAGTCTCACCAAATGAATCACCTGCATCATCATACACTTCATATTCACCTGCATCATCTTCATATTTCTTATATCGAATACCAAATGCAATATCACTTACATCTAATCCATCTTCCGCATATGCTTCAATTAACTCATCATAGAAAGATAATTCATATTTTGGAATTATAATACAATCATAAAATGAATCACCAACCATCGTATCATAAATACAAGAATAGCGTTCCCCTATTTGAGGTCTTGATTTAGCTGCAATTTGAAAATTTTTCATTAAATTATTGAAAAATACATTAATACAACTTTCATATATTTTATATTTTAGCAGTGTAGTTAACATTAAAGGCTTTTATAAAAAGTGTCTATATGTTCAATATAGATTTCTACCATTTCTTGTATATCATTTTTAATAATTTCTTCAACATTTAATGCGGTTCCATTGATATTAACATCAACAGTCTCATATAAAGAAATTTCCATTAGTCCTTCATCATCATCAAGCTCAAATTCAAACGCAATTCGAGCGAAACATATTTGATCTTCACGTAGATCAGGAAATGCAGACTCACCTGAATGTGTATTTGCATTTATATCAGCAGAAAGTACAGTGAGATTACCGTTAGAATATTCAAATTTAACTGCACGAAATTCACCATTATTATATTTAACAATTGCCACATTTGGTATATCGTCACGTTGATATACACTAGATTCTTCAAAATATTCCATAATATCCTTTATATGTATAATAGAAATATACGAATATTTTACAAAAAATGGTTAAATAAAATGTTCAGTGATTGTATCGTAGCTACCTTTGATATCAACAAGATCACCATCTTTAGTTACAAGTACAATTGGTGAATCAAATCCATCATATTTTAAATATGTAAATGCACCATCTTGACTATCAACTCTACATCCACGCAGTACATAATGACTATCACTAACCAGTATACGAACATTTATATATTCACCTACAAATAATTTAGATGAATCCATTTTACTCGGGAAATTCTTTTTAAGCTCATCGAATAAAATACTGATACATGTATCTATTATTGTATGTCGTAATAATATTTTAATCATTTGGTAAACTTATAGTATTTAGAGTTTAATGCAATTATACCATCACCTTCAAAAGATTCTAAATCATCATTGTCAATTAAATCTGTAATAGTTTGATTATCATCAATTATCACCATATCTTCATCATATTCATATAACTCATCCGGCTCATATTGTTCATTATATTGAACCTCATCAAGATCACTTCCAGATGAATATACATATGTTGCATACACAACCGCATATGGATCTGAATTAGAACCACGCATCTCAACTTTTTTAACAATGCAATTATGAAAATGTTCATCTCCATATATATGAGATATAGTACTATATACATCACCAACTTGGGGTATTATACTATCAATATCAATATTGAAATTTTGTATTAATTTATTGAAAAACACATCAAGTGAGATTTCATAAATATAATGTTTTAACATAGTTTTTATCATAGAACATCGAGGGTTAAGTACCTTCTAATGTTTATAATTATTTATTAAATTTAATGTCGCTTGAAGTACAACCCATTATTAATTCACCACTGGAATCAGTGAAGTTAAATATAGTTTCAGGTTTATTTAAATATATACCTGAATATACACTCGTTATTGTACAATCATTATATGTAGTATAAGCAGGAATATTATTTAATAATCCAATAGCTATTGTTATTGATTTAAATTTACTATTAACATATATGTCAGGTAATGTTTTAAAATTACTTTCGATGGTTTTAAATAAGTTATTTATACTATACTCAAGTATTTTATGTTTTAAGAAAAGGGTTAACACTCGATTCCCCTTAGTTTTTCTTCAGTATCAATACTCCAATATATGTATTTCTTCCATGACTCATGCGGAACACGAGCACCAATTTTATTTACAATAGCTTTAGGTGCTTCCTTAGTTAACGTAGGTATACCCACACGCTTCCTAATAGTCCATCCAAGCTCACTTAACATCTTATCACCTTTTTCATGGTTACAGTCGTGACAACAAGCTCTAAGGTTATCCCACGTATTTAAACCACCTTTTGATTCAGGGTATACATGTTCAACCGTCATCTCAGATAATTTTATTTCAGTTCCACAGTAACAGCATTTACCATCGTCTCGCTCGTAAAGACCTTTACGACTTACACGAAGGGTTTTAACCATATCATGTTGTGTAATTTCTGAATCAATCATACGGATAACCGCTGGGCAATTGATTTGATTATTTGAAACAGATCCAGTTGATCGACCAGAATGTAAAAATATGTCATCATAGATGTCAACGATTTCAGCTTTTATTTTCAAATCATTGTAACAATCACCAACAGCATCTTCCCATGTACATACATCAATGGGCATATAAGCTTTATTTAGCTTCAAAACCATAGTATGACTTTGATTCCAATATCTTCTGCGTTTTTTTCTGTTCTGTTTCACAACCTAATTCCTTATACTTGAAACTAAATATAGTTAAACTTTCAAATTTTAGGTAAATTATTTACGGTAACGTCTGCGAATTGCACTTATCTGTTTATGATCCATATCCATCAATTTAGCAATTTCAATATTTTTTAACCCTTTATCTATATGATCACATGCAGTTGCAATTACATCACCCGAATATTTAACGCATTGTTTAATAATTGTAATACCATAGTGATCTAACATTCTCTGTATCCTATCAACACCTACACCAACTTCTTTAGATATGGCTCTGCGACTCAATCCAGAGTCAATCATTATTTGCAACTCTTCCTTAGTGCATTCAAATTTACGCTTAGTTTCTATTCCATATTTTTTACACCACTTACGGATCGCATTATCGCTTACATTAAATTGCTTCCCGATTTGTGTCATCGGTGTTGTATTGACTAACTCCTGTAATTCTTCTTTGGTTACTGGTAATTGCTTACATGCATTAGATAACTTACTTGATGGTGGGTGGATAGTTCTCAGTTTTCGTTTACATTCATCAGAACATGTTTTTCGTCTTGTATAATATATTGAATCACATACAACGCATATACGTTCCTTACGTAACTCAATGTATCCATTAATTATATCATCTGATATAGAATTATCTAATATAATAGACGGACCAAATTTTAATATGGATTTAACTGGAAATCGCTTAACGATAAATCCATATGATTCAATTACTGCATCTCGGTGTATATCATAATCAGTGTCCTTATGAAATTGTTCACCATCAACTTCGACTACTAATGTACCAATACAAAAATCTACAAAATATTTATCAATATGATACTGATGCTCAAACGCTATATTCTCTGATTTTAACCAGTCATATACACGCTTTTCAGGATAGCTCATTTTAGATCGATTATTTGCTAATTTACGATTAGGATGTTTCTCAGGGAATTCCTTATATAATTTTTTCTTAGCTTCACTCTGTCGTTTACGTCTCTCAGAGGTCCATTGCTCTTTACCCGCCGTTGGATTTTTCTGATGAAATAGTTTAAGTGATTCACCTGATGTTCTGGAAACAAACTCACCTCGTTTTTTGGCCGCATGTATTGAGGCACTGCACACACCGTATTTTGCCGTAATATCTCTGAAACTATGTCCATCATTATAATAACGTTGTATTTCATTCCAATTATACCTATTATGTGTATTCATATATACTCCTTTCATAATAGTTTATAATCGGAGTTATATGAATTTGAACTTTATAAATTAAGTTCAATGAAATGTATCAGTCTAGGAGGATTTAAACCTCCACCACGTGGACCCAAACCACGAATGCTATCATTAAACACCATAGACTGTTATTAGTCAGGATAGAGGGATATGCTCCCCCGACCTTCTGTCCCCCAGACAGACGCTCTACTAGACTGAGCTATATCCTGATAGTTTAATCGGAAGGGAAAGGGTCGAACTTTCCGTTAGCCACATCTGACTGTCCACTTCTGAGACTTCGGCTGCTCAGTTTACTTCCGTTGGAAAATTGAATACAATAATCTCAATGGATTAAGAATCAATTTAAAGACAATTATGTTATTTTTTGGAAATCAGAAACTACACCGCACGGGGCGGGAATTTGTTAACTGTGTTTGCAGTGTTTGCAGTGTTAACTAAAGCGTATGTCAATTCATTGTGTTTCATAATGACTATAATATAGATTATTTCAGCTAGATGTCAACCACTTTTTATTTAGTTGATGAAATTAGTCCATGAACATAGGGTAAAAATATAATTCCAGAGTCACTGTGAGGAGAGCCTTTATATCCAACACTATAGTCATCACCACCAGCTACACCACGATCCATACCCACAACAGCTTGTAGATCCATTTCAAGCTCACGTATCATCATGTCATGTAATAAACTCTCAATATACTACCACCGTGAAGTACAGCGATGTCTTGCGGCATTTCTAACGTATAGTTAGCTGAAATTTTTCTACTACGTGCAGAAATTTTTTATGATAACAATCGAATGCGATCCACGGTTGACATCGGAGGCTTAACAAAGTTATCATATACCTGATCAAAGAATACACTGATAGCGTAGTCAGCTATTGTACGTTTAATTAAAGTTTTAATCATTGAATTATGATTCCAGTGTTCTCAGCGACCTCTTGTGTGATCGCTATCCGATAAAGTTTAGCTCCATAATCATCTCCATGAACAATACATAGATCAATTAGTAAATCATCATTGTACATACTAATATATTCGTATTTCCCAACTTTAACAATCATTTTACGCCATATCCCATCAATCACATTACCAGATGAAACAGTTATATCACTAAATGCTAGACGCATATCAAAATTACGTTGAAATGAATCGAACACCACACCAATTGCATCGTCAATGAATTTATGTTTTAAATAAGTTTTAATCATCTGCTGTGTAATTTACATTTACCTTTATATGGTTCATAGTTATATGGTTTGTTAAGTTTAATCGCTGATTTAATAATGGTTGCTACCTTACGTGCTTCAACTACACTATCAATAGGCTTACTAATATCAGACTCAAGTACCGGCTTCCATTTGTCAAGTAAAGGCCGTTGTTGTTTAGCGGAGGTCATCATTGCACTCAGAATTTCCCTATCAATTTCAGCTTCAATTTCAGCTTGGAGTTTATTGATCAATGCTTTCCCAATATCAACATTACCCAATATCATGTAGTTATTGATGCGAGTCATTAAACTAACAAAATATTTCCACGCATGCTTAAATGGATTGCGTCTAAATGTCGATATTGTAATTGATATTAAAAATGTAAATGTAATAATAAATGTTTTCATATAGTACAATATACTTTAAAATGTTTTCATATAGTACAATATACTTTATATTGTTATTAAATACTTATTAATCAAGAAATCTTTGAGCATAGCATATACCAATATTCCCTTTCAACATATCATATGATATTATGTTATCTGAAAGTAATGCCGGAGAGGTTCTACGTATTAATGGGAGTGCATATTGGACATATACGCCTACATCATTTAATAATGTAGAGTCATGATTAAATTCAATCTCTATCGTTGGTAGTGGATGGAAATTAGCATGTAAATTATCAAATAATGTAGTTAAACATTGTTCAATTATCATATGCTTAAGTAATAATTTAATCATGATCTCAACACACTCCCAATTTCACCAAACGTAGTAGTTTGATAATATTTACCGTCACCAACTACATATGTAGCATTATCATATCGAGATGATTTTCCACACGCACGTGGATATTTCAAAACCGTCACAGAGTTAAGGTTAATGGTTGGAAATTGTTTTCGAATACGATCAACACATTGTTGAATTTTGATGTTAGTCATATCAGGTTTAATAAAATTATCAGTAATCTGTGCGAATGTAGTATCGATACAACGCTCAAATATAAAATGTTTAACAATAGTTTTAATCATTAGTTATTTCACCTAATTTAGCAGCTAGTGCGAGTTTTATATGCACTGGTGCATCAATTTCCAATCTGTAATGTCCAGTATCAGAATCAACCGATAAGGTAAAATTATTTATAATACCTTCCGATTGTAATTTATAAAACGAATTACTTAGATATAACAAACCCATTGGTGGTGTATGGAAATTTTTTAATAATTCACTAAACAACACACCAATGGATATTTCATATATATAATGTTTTAACCAAAGCTTAATCATTACATCTTCGTATTCTTTTTAGCCAAGTTTGCATTAGCCTCATCCGAAAGAGCTTCTGTGTCTATTGATAGGCGACCTTTCTTAGCAACCATATTAGACGCATCAATTGAATTAAGACGTTCTGTAACCGCTACTGCAAGTCCATTCACAGATAATTCATTATCTTCAATCATATAATGAGCATCATTAATAAGACCCGCAACCATCGCTTGGGTAAATTTAGCTTCAATAATTTTACCAGCAAGTGTAATCAACTCAGGATCATCCGATTTGAACATGATTTTACCATTAACATCATCCTCTTCCATCATATCAGGATCATCATCAAATTGTTCGATTGGATAATAACCTCTCAATTCGGCTTTAACAAAAATAATATTAATTACTTCTTCAGCCGTTTGTGGTGTCTTCACATGAATTAATTCATCAAAACGTTCAGGTCGAACTAAAGACGAATGTAATTTAGATGGATCATTCACAGTAGCTAACACAAATGCTTTAAAATCCTTATTATTAGTACCATCAAGTAATGAAATAAATTCACCAGTGATTTCATCCTTACTTGTAAATGGTCCTGAATCTAAATCATCAAATACAACAATTGAATGAGGGAACATAGAAAAGATTTTAAATACTTGACGAATACCCATTGTACTATTAATACTATCAGGACTAACCCAGAATACTAACTTATCACGGAATTGATTTGTAAGTTTATGTACACAGATTGTTTTACCAACTCCAGGTTCACCTACTAGCACCGCACCACGCCTAGCGTCTTCACTAAGAACCTTACGCATAGTATTAGTAATACGCTTAACATCAATGTTTGTAATCTCAACATCAATCTCTTTACGTTTACAAATTTCAAGACGAGTGCCATTGATCTTCACAAAGTTACTACGAGTATCAACCTTTTCAATATATAATTCATACATAATCTTTTGAATCTTTTCTTCAAGATCATCAGGATGCATTTTCATTCCGGTCACAGGATAAAAAAGTTTGCATGTAGTTGAGCTAGTTGTATCTTCATCCTCGAACATACCACCAGTAGTCTTAATTATAATACCCCATTTATTATCTTTATCAATTGTACCGGCTAATTTAATAGTCTTTGATATAGACACATAAGATGTGTCATCACCTTGATCAGTATTGTTATTACTATTATTTTTCTTACCATCATCAGTTACAATGTTATCAAGAGTAATTGTATATTTATCTTTATGGTAATCACTCATATCAACAAAAGCTTCCGCCATCGCATGAGTAATATCAAGATGAGTTTCACTAACATAATTACCGTTAGGTAATCCCATCAATTTAGCAATATCATTATTTTTTGTACTTCTGAATTTTTGTTTCTGCTTTAAAATATTCCCAAGTGCAGCACTCACTGAAATCAAATTAGCTGAATTTTCAAGAATGTCTAAATATTCTTTAGCCTCAGGATTTTTAATAAACGTGCGACCAATCTTAGCCGAGTTACCTAAAATATAATTCATCATTTGAATTCTATTTCCAAGGTCTTTCTCCTGAAATATAAGACGAAGTAAATACTGACCTTTTTCTTTAAGAGTTAACCCTTTCCAATAATCCGCATCAATCTCGATTGATGGAAACCCATCACCAAAATTCCAATCATTGTTGTTATTCATATAAATAGTTCTCCGAACTTAATTAGTTAGTTATATCTAGTTATTATCCGATCCAGGATGAATATTACCATAGTTAGACGCAGCCTCTGTATAATCGTTAAATAAATTATCAGACTCTTCAGCAATGTCGATATCATAATCTTGATGCACCGGACCATCTTCGACAGTTTGGATATCTTCATTAGGGTCTTTGTTTGGTGTAGTTCCACCATACTTAAGAATAGCTTTAAGTTTATTTCCAATTGAAATAGTAAATAATGCAAACATGCCCCATTTCAAAATTCCTCTGATAATATTATGATTTATCGTCATCATCGTCCTCCGCATTTTTAATCTTACTACTAATTCCTAATAAAATTCTAGTTTTAATAACTACACTCATTGTTAAACTAAGGAAAGCTGCAATCTTTGCAATAAATCCTAAAAGTTCTAATATTTTTTTTATATCTATTTTCATTATTTCACCTCGTTCTATGAAAAGATAGCATTGTTTTAATTAAAACCGAAAATTATTTTCATTATATACGTAAAAGCATACAATCAATAATTTCAGTTGGATTAATAAATCTACTTACATTATCACCATTAATTCGCAATGTAGTTTCACCTGCAATGCGAGCATTATATATATCATTATATAATGCATCCGCTATTGTATCTTCAAGTGTAATTTCAATTGGAGTGTTACTACATCGGTATAAAATCGTTAGTATTTTCATGTTGAGAAATATACAAAAGTATATCGAAAACTAGGAAAGTTTTTTTACAATTTCCGTAATTAAATTAGAAAAATTTTTAAATGTAAATTCACAAGTAGGCTTGAAATAAGGTAAACACTCAATTGTATCGTTACAGACAATCTCAGTATTACTTGATTGATACATTGCCAACATTGAACTTTCCGATATATTATTATCTAAAATAGATTCATCTTTGTCATTAATTAAATCAAAAACATTTTCAACTGAAAGTGAGTTTCTATGTATAAACCCATACTTACTTATACGTGTGTTAAATAAATTAGTTATATATGGTAATTCTGAAATTGGAAATACATTAGGTCGATGTTTCATCATACCATCAGCTTTAAGTTCACCAATGAAATCCATAACTTGGAGTTTACGCTTATCAACTCCACCCCAAACATAGTTATATGTAAATTGAATATCATTAGATAGATTACCATCAAGATCATCAAACGCCTCACGTAATCCATCCACACGATCTTCAAAAAACCATCCACCTATGTGAACCATATCTACTTTATTAAATTGAGTTCCAAAAAAATCATATAGCGGATACCGTGGGCATACTGTGTGGGGTTTATTAATTCCACCAATCTCAGCAATCTGTCGCATCACATCGTTAATGTAAATAACATAACTAGCTGCGTTAAGATGTTTAATATTAATTGAATTAATTTTATGTACAATATATATAAGTTTACATTCTGAGTGAATGTCATATCCTTTACATGGATCAGTTCCATCATTTAGATTTATAATTACAATATCATTTCGACCAATTTTATGCTTCTTGGGAGCAATTTTTGCAAACCTAAACCACTTGATCCATTCAAGTGTAAAATTATTTATTTTTGAGGTAGTTTCATTATACAATGAATCTTTTAATACAAACACATTACTCATTTGTACCAGATTCCTTTATACTTTCGGCTTCTTTACGGTCATAATATGTTTTAAACGCACCCCAATGGTTTATTAGCCAATTTATTCGGGCAGTTTTCTCGCCAATATCTTTACCAGCTTTTTCGGATTCAATCCATTTATGTTTATTGATCTCCGATCTAACTTCATTAGTAAATTTATCCATATCAATACCTTAATCAGTGACATTTGGGTTAAGAGCAAGTGCTAAACGTTTCATCGTCTTTGGGTCTCCCATCATATGCTGTAATCCAAAATGTCGGTTATCGGGAATATCATTCATTGATACCCATCTATAATCACTGTGTTCATAATTCAATGAAGGAATTATTTCTGTATCAGTTATACCTATAAATGTCCGATATACAAAATTTGTATATCGTCCAATATTAACCGGTTTAGTTGACATAACTTTATAATCACGCCCCTCAATAAACCCAGCTTCTTCAATCAGTTCACGCTTCGCACACTGTATAGGAGTCTCATATTTTTCTACACCACCACCAAATACAGACCATACCGACTTTTCAGTTCGCAAAGCTAATAAAATCCGTTGAGTTGTCGGACACACCATTAAAAATCCAGCACCTAGTTTCATATTTTTCTATCACGTTTCAATTACTACTAAGATAATTTTTTTATTCATAAACTTATATAAAATTATCCATAGAAAGCGTTTATCTTCGCTTTCAATCGAATCGGAGACTCTAATTGTGTCCAATTAGTAATAAAATTACTGTTAAATGGTTTTCCACCCATAGGCACAGCAATTGTTATATGTGATATTGTATTATCACTTGGAACGTCACTCTCTATTTTAACCGCCATTGCGTCATTACTGATACCAATAGAAACTGCATTTAGATATACATCTTTACCCATGTTGTTTTTTAAATACACTTCAACCACTTCATTCTTCTTTTTACCAAAAAGTAAAGTCATATGATGAGCATACGTTTTCCAGTTTTCTGGTATTTCATCTTTCACTACTTCAAGTAACTCAAAATGAGATTCAGGATATAAAAATGCACCATAATAAATTGGTCTCTTACCAGTATATGATTCTACTTTAGTATGTGAACTTGCAGCATCCGATATCAACTGTTCAACCAGTTCTTGCTCAAGTGTTGCGTCCATATATCGTTCAGCTTCTTTGATAAAATGAACACCACCGTTTAAATCAAGTGTATCCAAAAAATCATTAAACCTTTCAACATGCTTACGACGATCTTCCCACATTTCAACACTAATAACATCACCATATAATGAAATTACATCACGAATGAATTCTTGTTTAAAATTCATTGTAAATATTTTAACACCCTTCCCTGTAGGTTTGAACCCATAGTGATCGAATACTAATTCATTTGTTTCCAGAATCTGTTTTACCAAATCCTCATATTGTGTTGTACGACCAGTAAGCAACACAGTTACAGTATTCACATCAGCCATAGCTTCATGAACATCTGCAACCACGGCTTCATTAAAATCACTATTACTAATATATCGATCTTCTAAAGTACGTGGATTCTGGAACCACCCATAACCACCCTTGTGAGTTTCTGACATTAACTTCCCGAACATTTTGTTATCCCACAAATTCCGATTAGGGATTGGAGAGTTAAAAATAGTTCCATCAAAGTCAAAAATTTTTATGACAGTACCACTACCAACATCAGATTCTACTGAATCGAATATGTCTTTATCATCAATTAATGTTTTCATACTAACTTACCAATAAATGATTTTACTTCCTCATCGGAAGGTTCATTTCCGTTTTCAAACTCCGAGAACAACCAAGCATTTACAGCTTTGATCGCCTCACCAAATTTAGCACCTTTTAAACCAGATCCCATAATAAATTTATTTACCTGTTTCTGACGTTCAGTAATTGATTTAAATGTAGAAATTTTTTGAATTTTGTCATCCGCATTTTCTATATCTTTTCCAATTACCGCAACAAATGTTTGTCTAAGAATATCAAAATCCGAATCAGTTATCATATTTAATGCAACCGATTTAGGAATTTGATCAATCTTTCCATAGTATGGTAACATACCAGCAATAAATGCAACGGACTTAATCTCGTCATTAGTTAAAGTTAGACGTTTACCAAGGGTCTTAATTTGATCTGTATTTAATCCAAACAATAAAATAGCAAAATTAATCTTCACATTATCAGTATTGGCTTTACGAACTTGTTCAATTTTATCATTAGTTAATTTAACTTCAGGTATAATAACATCCCATATACCAGTTTCATCTAATAGATCAAGTGCATTAGCAAATTTATCACCACCATAATCGATTATTTTAAACAATTCATCACGAATACGCTCGATCGAAGTACTTGAAACAGTATCTTTTAATTTTTTCATAGCTTCCATTGTTTTATCATCAACTTTGAAATTAAAACGAGCTGCAAATCGAACCGCACGAAGAATTCTTAGAGCATCTTCACTGAAACGCTCATTAGAATCCCCTACGGTGCGTAGTACGCCTTTTTTAATATCATCAGTTCCACCATGGTAGTCAATTACGTTTCCAGCAGCATCAATACCCATAGCGTTAATTGTGAAGTCTCTACGTTTAGTATCTTCTTCAAATGATTGAACGAATTCAACTTTATCAGGTCTACGCTTATCACTATAATCACCTTCTGTGCGAAATTGAGTTAACTCATAATCCTCACCTTTATAATGAACAATTACAGTACCATGTGCTTCACCACCACCATATTCAACAGTTTTAAAATTATTTTTAATAGTTTCAATTGGCATGTTAGTTGCAATGTCGATATCATGTACATTTACATCACCCATAGCGATATCACGTACAGCACCACCGACTACATATGCCTCAAAACCTTTAGCATTTATCTTGTTCATTAACTCGACACCAGACTGAACCATAGGATTTTTAAATTTATTCCATTCGATTTTTTTCATTTTAATTCCTTTGTATATGATTCAAATATAATCATTTTACATTAAAAACGATCATTTTCTTCATTCCAATGTCATTTTCAATGAAAATATATGTGTCATAATATAGAAAATTATAAACAAAAGGTAAGTATACATCATAAAATGGTAAAAATAAATGAAACGTATTAACATATACATCACCGAAGACACTGATCAAGATATAGATAATCTATCAGAATTACTTCAAGTGAACCGCTCAGAAATAATGAGAAAGGCTATTACTGAATTTTCAGATAAACATGCTTCTGAATTAGATAGCTTTATAGAAGGACTTGAAGATTTAAGTATCGAACTTCCAGAAAATAATAACCGAGGTCACTTTTTAGTCGAATGTGAAAATAATCCTGAATTCTTCATTGAAAATTGTCTAAAAATTAATACAATTGATGAAGGTATATCACCTTTCACATTATATAAACATCAGAAACACTTATTATTTAAATTAGATAACTATGAAAAAATTGTAATGAATACATCTCGTCAATTAGGTCTAAGTACTCTTATGACAGGATATATGTTACACTATATGATATTCAATCAACATAAAAATGTTGTGGTAGTGTCACCAAAGCAATCACAAGCATCGGAGTATGTAACTCAAATGCGAGATATGATTGAGAGACTCCCAGATTTTATGAAAGCTAATCTACTTAGCTCAGTTACAAAAACTAGAATCAGTTTTAAAAATGGATCTACGTTTATAGCGTCGTCTGCATCCGTGGGTGGATGTAGAGGAATGTCAATTAATTATTTATTTGTTGATAACTTTGCTCATATACCACGATCACAAGCAGATGAATTTATAGCATCTATATTTCCAGTAATCACAAGTAACATAAATAGTAAAATTGTTGTTGCATCTACACCAGATAAACCAAATCATTTTTATAAAATGTGGACCGATGCAATATCCAATTACAATAGCTTTCAAGCAATTAAACTCCCGTGGTATTTAATGGAAACTAGAGATGATGAATGGGAAATTAATCAAAAAATTAGTCTTGGTGAAAAAACATTTGGACGTGAATTCAACTGTGAATTTAATTATGAAATGAAGGGTGACTTATATGCCGTTTAATAATATAACTAACCTTAGAGGGAAAAATGATACGTCACAAATCATTATTATTAGTAGTCCATCTGGATGTAATCACTTTAAAAAATTATGGGATAACGGTAGATATGAAGGACAATATATTAATAGTAAATATTGTAACGCATTTATTAAACATTTAATACCATATACCGCAATGGAATCACGAGATGAAACATGGCGAGAAGTAATCACTAAACAAATAGGTGAAATTAGATTCAAACAAGAATATATGTGTGAATTTATTGGAGGAAACATATAATGGCATTTAATGGAGTAGCCAATCTTAGAGATGGTAATGAAAGCGTACAGGTAGAACCTTGGATGCTTAAAGAACTTGCAAAGTGTGCAAAAGATCCAATCTATTTTATCCGTAATTATGTTTACATTAATACGAAAGATAAAGGTATGCAACTGTTTGGATTGTATGATTTTCAAGAAGAATTAATTGGTAGATTTAATGAAAATCGATTCAACATCGCAAAATATCCTCGTCAGGCTGGTAAATCAGCTACGACACGTGCATACATTTTATGGTATGCGTTATTCAATGAAGATAAAGTTGTTGCTATCCTTGCGAATAAATTAAATTTAGCACAGGAACAATTACAGCAGTTACGTGACTCATACCTTGCATTACCAATATGGATGCAACCAGGAGTTAAGCAATGGAACAAACGTGGAATTCAATTTTCACATGGTACACGTGTTGTATGTGCAGCTACATCTCCCGATGGTATTCGAGGTATGTCAATTAATCTATTATACCTTGATGAGTTTGCGTTCGTTAAATCTCATTTAGCTGATGAATTTATTGCATCTGTATTCCCAACTATTTCATCAGGTAAAACTACTAAAGTTATAATTACATCATGTGTGACAAAATATACTATGATATTCACTGAAAATGGAATCCAAGAAATTGGTGATTTTATAGATGAAAATAAACCATATGGTGGATATGAAATACCTGAATATAAAGTACTTGGTATGAGAAATGAACTCAATACAGGCGTACTTATGCATAATGAAGGTAAAGTACCAACTAAAGTTATCACCAGTGCATATAGTGAACTTGAATGCTCTCTTGAACACAAACTATGGGCATGTAAAAATGGTGAATATGGATGGTTTAAATCTAAAGAACTTGATGTCGGTGATTTTATATCAATCAAATATGGTATGAATCAATGGGGTAATGATGACATAGATTTTATCGATACCAGTAGAGAATATAAAAATTCTAATAGACTAGGTAACCTTACAAAAATTACACCCGATATCGCATACTTCCTCGGAATGTTTATTGCCGAAGGAAATGCTAGACAGCAAGTAGGGTTAACGTATGTTGATATTACATGCGGCGATGACCTAACTAAATCATTAAACGCATTAGGGTTGAGATATTCATTAACTCCAGATAAGTTGCATTATAGAATATCATCTACATCACTTGTATTATTATTAAAATATTTAGGATTTGAATTAGATAGAAAAGCACCTAAAAAAATCATACCACCTAGATTAATGCAGATGTCGAAAGAATGCACCTCAGCGATGATTCAAGGTATCTTTGATGGTGATGGGTGGACAACTAAGGGTAACTATAGAATTGGTATTAGAGTATCATCTAAACGCTTAATACAACAAATAAAAATGTTATTTATTAACTATGGTATATTATCTACATATGGCGAAGGAATTTCACGACCAACTGAGTTAGTTAAAGTTGAAAGTCGGTATTATTTCACTGAAGTTACTAGATATGACATGGTGAAAAAATATTTTGATGAGATTGGATTTAGATTCAATCGAAAACAGTCAATATTTGAAACATTTAAAGCTCCAACTAGAATTGGACATAAAGATGATTTAATACCATATTCAACTGATCTACTTAAACAATGGAAAAAAGAAAAAAATATTCCATATAGAGGACTAAAATTACCCACTGCTCATAAACGAATTAAACATATATCAAGGCATGCATTATTAGAATTTAGGGAATCACTTAATGATCAATATGATATTACTGATAGTGTATTTGATCACATAGATGACAATATTATTTGGACTCCTATTACTAATATAACAGACTCTGAAAATAATGTATATGACTTCTCACTTAATGATGTAGATGGTGATAAATGGTGTCATAGTGTCATCTATAATGGTATTGTAGGACACCAGACACCCAATGGCATGAATCATTTCTTCCGTATGTGGGAAGATGGTAGATACCCTGATGAAGAGGTAGATGAAGATAGTTTCAATGGCTACATCAAAAGCGAAATCCCTTGGAATGCTAAAGGGTTAAACCGAGATGAACAATGGGCACGTGATGAAATAAAAACAATAGGTGAAATTCGATTCAATCAAGAGTATAAATGTGACTTCGTTGGATCTGTATCTACATTAATTGACCATAATTTCTTAAAAACAATTAAATCAAAAAAACCTCTTAATATTCCAAAACTCCCAGAGTATATGAAAATATATGAACTTCCTCGTAGACGTGAAGAACTTGAAACTAAAAACTGGGAATATGTTGCATCACTTGACTCAGGTTATGGTGTACATCAAGATTACTCAGTATTACATATTTTTCTAGTTAAATCTAACATCACAGTACATCAAGTTGCAACAATTGCAGCCAATAATATGGAAATTGAAGAATTCTGTAAAAAATGTTATGTAATACTTAAGAAATATCATGAACCAGGTTTAATCATTGAGCAAAATGGACCAGGTGGAGTTGCAACTAATTTCTTCTACAGTCAAGCTGAATATGAAAACCTATTACATTTTGATCCTAAAGGTCAACATATGGGATTATGGGCTTCCGCCAAATTGAAACAGAACGCATGTATCTTATTTAAAACATACATTCAACGAAAATTCATGCATCTATATGATAAAGAAACTATCAATGAAATGCATTCATTTGGTCGATTAACACAAGAAAAATGGGGTGGACTTGGTGGTAACCATGATGATAGAATAACCGCTGCATACTGGATACCTTATTATCTACAATCACCATTTTATTATGGAAATATTGTAGAAGTTAATTTAAAAGCACTTGAAGAGGATGAAGTTATACTAAAAACTGAGGAACAAATTAATAGTGAGCGAACAACATTAGCTCAAATGCAAGATCCTAAGTATCATAATAAAACTCTATCGGATTCAGCTGAATATTTATCGGACGCACGACGTCCTGATGATGATGAACCACTTGGTTTAATATTTCGACAATAATTAATTTATTATAAACTAAGAATAACACGTTACTAAAGGTAAAATTATGAAAGGTTTTGGAATATTAAATGATATAGACAAGTGGGTTAAATTTACCGCTGTCACTGAAGCAAAAGAGTTAGTTCCTATGAAAGATCTAACCGACGAGCAAGATACTGAGATGGAAAAAGTAGTTGTTCCTATGCTAGATGATGATGAATATAAAGCATCTGGATCTGCTGGGAATATTCCTAATGAAAGTCTTGATAAAGAAAAAAAAGCACAGCTTGGTGCCGCTGAATCTGATAAAGAGCCTCAGATGGATGGACTTGGTATTGGTGGTGGTATTAGTGGTAGTTTAGGTAAAGCAATGTCACGTACAGAAGCATTTGAAGGTGATGAAGTCACTGATGAAAATCCAATGGATGACGCTAGAGATCGTACAACTGATACCGTAATTGAACGTGTGGAAGATGTATTTAATGATATGTTCGGTAAATCATATCAAGACAAAGCTAAAGAAAAAGATTATGATTTTGACGCTACTAAACCAATGGTAACAACAAAAGAACCAGCGAAATTTAAAGTAAAAAAAGGGTGGTAATGTTGTGGGGAAATTTAACCGAAAGTTAAGTCAACTTGAGGCTATATATCAAATCGCAGGTCCAGTATTAAAAACCGAAGATCCTGTGGTGATCTCTACATTCATTAAAAACGTATTTGAACACAGTGAAGATTATGGATTAAATCAATTAAATAATGATTGGTTTAATCGATTCGCTTCAATTGATAAAAAACATGCAAGTACGTTAGTCCATAATTTATTACAACAAAATAACCAACTCATCTCTAAAAAATCTATTTTAGAAGGTATAGAGTTATATCAAACGGAGATATCTAATGGCAAAGCCTAGATTATTTTATGATGGAAGTTGTCCAGTATGTACGAATTATGTTAGATTAATTCGTAAAAAAATTACACCAGATGAAGTAGATTTTGTTGCAACTGGTGGAATGGCTGATGATTTCCAATATGCAAACCGCAATAGCGAAGTTACTCAAGGTAATCAAGCAATTGACGCATTTGCAAAAGATTTCCCACACATACTTGATTATGTATGGATGTTACCACCACAATATAAAGTAGCTGGGTTAAAAGCTGCATATGCTGTAGGCAGCACTATTAGAAAAGTATTTAAGAAAAAAGGATGTGGTTGCGGCAAAAAGAAAAAGTAAATATAAACTAATATGCGATTATAATCACAACGGAGTAATATAATGAATACCTATGTAAAATTTAATAATTTTTTAAATAAACTTAAAACTAATAATAATAAAAATTTAATTGAATCAATTAATAAAGGATTTAACGCTATATTTGAAAATACATCACATGATATATTCGCATCTAAAGACATTAATCGAATTAAAACATATCTCTCAGATATTAGAAAACCTGAAGATGATGACAGCGGTTTATTTAGTAGCGAAGACCTAAATTTTAATCATGATAGTCACCAATACTTTGATAATTTAACAAAACAAGAATTATATAATGCTGTTAATAGTGGTGATGTGAAATATACATCAGAGTTAATGAATTTATTATCACAATACGGAATTAATATTGGTGGATTATTATGTTACATAGTTGATCATCATTTAAAATCACCAAAAACCTCATTGGAAATGGGTGAACTCTTAATTAATAATACAGATGGTGGAAATATGGCATTCCTTAAAAATGTAACTAATTTTGCAAATAAACACAATCGTCCAGATTTAATTGAAACTGCAAAAAATATGTATAACAAATAAATGTATATTTACAATTATTTACCATATAAGACGTAAAAAGAAAAGAAAAGAAAAGAAAAGAAAAGAAAAAGAAGCGTTAAACGCTTCTTTTTTATGTAATGTCTTGAACACCAATTAGTTTAACAGGACATCTAGCAATCTCTTTGAATTCCTGAACAAGCTCTCTAATTATAGATAACCATTCGTCTGTCATTTTACTAACAAGAATATCATCAACTTTAAACCCTATAAAAATATTATAACCAGAATCATAATATGGACTAAGTGTTGTCATATCATTATCTTCGGTAAATTCCTATAAATCACCATCATACTTCTCAGGAACAGCGATGTCATCGTAATGAGCATCAACTATCATTCCACCATCATAAAATACACCCATAATATTATCCAATCGAAACTTTTACAGCTTCGCCTTTTGCTCGATGTGGTAGTGTTACATGCAAAATACCATCATCTAACGACGCACCAATTGCACTCTCGTCAATCATTTTCTCAAATGGATATTCAAATGTAAATGATCCCATTAAAAATTTTGGAATAGTTTCAACCCTTTTCAATATAGGATTCTTACGTGTTTTGGTATTACCTTTAAGGCTTTTTTTAAGCTTATCAATATTACTTTCACGTTTACCAGAAATTACTAGAAACCCATTACTAAATGTAATACCAAGAGTCTTTTTAGATACACCCGATAAATCCATAAATAAATGATATGAATCCGATAAAGTAGCAACTTCAATATTTGGATATTCAGGTGCAGCTTGTTGTATTGGTATCTGGCGTTGCGGTTGCATAGGTTGCATAGGCTGTTGTTGTGGTTGTGGTTGTGGTTGTGGTTGTTGTGGCATAAATTGCTGCTGCATGGGTTGCTGCTGCATGGGTTGCTGCATGGGTTGC
>Ga0172381_10001703_pt1 | contig 25152 bp, 22 predicted proteins | sample Leawel6488metaG_FD_119754 | JGI IMG/M metagenome (GOLD analysis project Ga0172381, IMG submission 119754) | Leachate microbial communities from a municipal landfill in Southern Ontario, Canada - Leachate well 64-88 metaG | ecosystem: Engineered > Solid waste > Landfill > Unclassified | place... | reverse complement strand
AGTCAGAGGATAAAAAGATCCTGAAGAAAATTAACTCTTTGATCAAAGAGATACAAAGAAATCCTTATGACGGTATTGGAAAGCCCGAACCTTTAAAATATGATCTCTCTGGTCTATGGTCAACCATAGACTTGTATATCAAATCATTAATAATGAGCTTTTAGTATACAGCTGTCGTTACCATTATGATCAATAAACACATAGCCTACTCGATTGGCAACTATTAAATCAAAAAATGAACAAACAGATGAGAACAACTATCACACTAGGATTCCTGCTTTTTGCAAATTTGCTGTTTGCTCAAACGGATATATCCCAAGAATCCTCAAGAATCCAATATGTTAATCAAGCAAAATCCTTGGATGACTTGTTTGATAAGTTCCGTGGCCATTTGATTTATGTAGATTACTGGGGATCATGGTGTGGGTCTTGCCTTGAGGAATTTAATAAGGATTCGGAATTGGATACGTTTTTTAAAACAAATAATATCATTCGTCTATATATCGCTTTAGAAAAAACAGAAAAAGATTCTGCGCTAATATTACAAAGTATGGAGAGATGGAGAAAACTTGTTGAAAAATATGATTTGACAGGTTTCAACTACTACGTCCAATTAAGAAGTGAATTTTTTCGTGGCATAACAGAAAAAATAATGAAAGGAAAATTGTCCCTTCCCCGTTATTCTATAATAAACGAAAATGGCGAAATTGTAGATAGAGATGCAAAAAGACCTTCAAATGCGAAAGGATTGATGAAACAGTTATCGGCATATATGAAAAAATGAAACTTAACAGGTTACTGTTCAGGTTTAACAAATGTTTTATTAAAAAATTAACAATGTAAAGGTGCAAATTTCGCATTGAAAATAGAAAATTATTGAAAAATATATTTAGGGATAAATGGATTTTGCAGATAATTATTTCTGATACTTGCATTCATGATGCAACTGTTAAAAGGATGTAATCTTACCGGAAGCCAGATAAACCATTCGATTACCTCCAAATTCGGGGCCTATCATGCAGCATCGACAATTCAGGGCCAGACGATCCGGTACACCCGGTGTTTGATGATAAACAAAGGCAAGTATTCCAAAGATGCTTACAAGGATTTTCTTGAATTCTTCGAAAAAGTAGCAAATGCCGATTCTAAAAAAATCGCACTGAAATCTGTTCAAAATTGATGAATTAATTCACGTTGGCAACATCGTTTAGAGAAAGACTGTTGGTTTATATTAGCGAAAGCGGACTAATAGCCTAAACAAATAAAGGAGTGTTTGCCCTGAATGCAGAAAAAGCAAGACCTACATTGGCCCCATCACTTTTCAAAGCCATCTTCTTGATTCAATTAATGAGCAAAAGCTTATAAAGATAGTGGATGATGTTGGATATCCGGGAACGGATGTTGTAAGTGGAGAATGTTGAGATGATGCTTTCTTTATTTTACAACATTCAAGCCTCAAAACTCAGAAAAAGTACTTGCCTGTTTTAAATGAAATCAAGAACTCAACCATTTTTATTACACCTGGCAGGCGTTTTGTACCTGCGCCAGAATTTCCAATAGGTAAAAGAGGAATAGGTGATCAGACGGCTAAAAAAGGGAAATTTTCCAAGGTAATGCATAAACTGGTAAGCCACCGTAAAGATCAGAACTGCAAGGCTCCACTGCACGATGGTATAAATGATCTCATACGCGGCGCTTGATCCGTTCAGCAACTGGTTTACCAATATCATTACTTTTTTGGAGAGGAAAGGGTTCACCAGGTAAATGACGCCAAACAGGACAATAAAAAAGAATGAGTGGGCTGTTTCAATGGCTCTTTTAGGACAATGGTTCATGCATTTCATGCAACTTTCGCAGGTGAGCTTCCAGAAAGGACGGTTGCCCGACAGGATGATGGAACCTGTTGCGCACTCTTTGATGCATAATCCGCAATTGTCACAATTCTTATTGGTGATGAAGGTCTTGGCGATGATATACCGTCCGAAAAAATAATAACCTACAGCCAGGGGAAATACGAGCAGGTCGAGCGGCAGCAGTATAAAGGCTTTCAGGAATACCCGTTTACCCGAAAGCACTTTTACGGCATACCTTCGGGTAAGCGATTTGTAATGATCAAACATCGAATCGATCACTTTAGCCTTCAGTCCCGGATGAAGGCTGATCCAGTTCGATGGCAGATCTACCGGGTAAAGCGACCGGATTCTGTATCCTTTAAGAAACATAATGAAAGCCGGCAAATAGAGGGCGATACCGCTCAGGCCGGGAAGAAATATTCGGGATAGCTTCATCCCTGCCCGGGTATTCCCGATGAAGACATCCGACCCTTTCAGCACATTGAAACGGATCAGAAACTTTAGCATCGAATGAGGCATGTTGAACCCGTGGGTGGCAGAAAAGAACCCAACCATTGTCTTACCTGTAAATCCATTAATTTTTTCGGCATTAAACTGGTCGTACGAGGTGACATACGTTTTTATTCCCGCTTCACAAGCTGTATCGGCAATCCATTCCGACACTCTTTTTGAATTGCCGGTTCCCGAATAGTAAATCAGAACAAGGTTGTCGTATTGGGTTTTCACAAGGGAACAAAGATAACAAATTGATACTTTTTACATTTCTTCCTTCGAACTTCTTGTAGCAAACATCCGTCGCAAAAACAATTTGAGAAAGGCCGGAGGAACCGGAGGAATGAATTTCATCAGATGGCCCTGGCCTGGGATATAATTCGGTTGTTTCCTGGGACGATCACTTGGACAAGAAATACGGGAAATCAGGTACTCCAACTAGAGACAAGTACGAAGAGGAATTTGAAAATTTTAGAATCGGAGTACTTATTCAGGAGGCTAGAAAACAACAAAACCTGACACAGGAAGAACTTGCTCTAAAATGTGGAACAACAAAAAACTACATTTCGAGAATTGAGAACAATGCCAGTGACATCAGACTTTCAACACTTATGAGAATAATTCGCGAGGGTCTTGGCGGACATCGACTGTCAGGAGTAGTTTGGTTTTAGCGAGAAGCCAGGTTGCAGGGGTGAAACTCCCCTGCGTGACCCGACTATCTGCAAGGCTACTTGAAAGAAACAGTTGATTGACAGAGCGAAACAATCTGGCAATGACTATCGTGCAGGTCGAGTGAAGACACAAAAACAACTTGAAATCGAATCTGAAACCAGGTAAGGTTATGAAGATTGAGTCCACTCCGAAAACCACTTTTTACCGCCAAGTCGCTAAGGCGCAAAATTTTAAATAATTGGATATGATATATTTGCGTCTTTGCGGTAAAATGAATGATTTGACTTTTCGGGGCCGGCTCAAGATTGGTAAGAAAAGTTGGAAATATTCCACCCGAGTTGGTAAAATCAATCAAGGGGAACCTGAAAATAATATTTGATCTTGAATAAAACACACCGCATGCCATATGACTTCATGGGACACGTAGCGCCCGGCATGAAGCCCAGGTTGAGCAAAATCACAATGCAAGATTTCTCATGATAAAAACGCAAATGAATCCGTCATCGGGAGGATGTGCATCCCTGACGACATTTACCCACTGGGCCTTCATTGACTGGGCCCCATAATTATATTTCCAGTTTTCTGATTTTGCCATATTCCAGATTGTTCGCGATAGCCAGTATCTGGTCTATCTTATCAAGAAGGTTGCATCGTGCCAGGGCGGTTTTCGGGTTTGTTGCCTTGAAATAGGCAATCAGTTTAAATTCTTCATCCCTGATCTGAATGTAATCGGGAATTCGCTGAGTGCCCTTGATTTTAAGAATATATATTCCGGAGGGTGGAGCAGTTTTCAATTAGGGATTAGGGATTAGGGATACATTGTAAAGAGATGGGGGATGGGGGATAGGGGATGGTTATTTATCTTTGGCCCTTTGTCTTAATATTTCAAACAGTATCACTCCTGAAGCCACTGAAACGTTGAGGGAGCCAATTTCGCCCTGGAGGGGGATGCTGATGGCCTGGTCGGTCATCCTGAGTAATTCTTCAGATATGCCTTCTCCTTCAGAACCAAGGATCAATGCCAATGGTCTGTTGAAATCTGCATGGGAGTATTCCTGTTCTGTTTTCTCCGATGCCGCGATGATGGTCAGGCCGCTGTCTTTCAGAAAACGGATCGACTCCCGGAGGTCGTTGCAACGGACCACCGGAAGCTTATAAAGAGCCCCGGCAGAAGTCTTGATGGCATCGGAATTGATCTGCGCAGAGCCTTTGGACGGGATAAGGATCCCGTCAACCCCGGCACATTCTGCTGTGCGGGCAATAGCGCCGACATTACGGACATCGGTGATGCGGTCGAGGATCAGGAAAAGCGGTTGCCTGCCCTGTTCAAACACAAAAGGGACAAGGTCTTCAATACGCTGGTAAGTGATCTCAGAGACGAAAGATATGACCCCCTGGTGATTTTGCCGCGATAACCGGTTCAGCTTTTCCACCGGAACAAACTGAAATGGGATCTCAAGATCCTTGATCAGTCCGAACAATTCGTGGAACCCTTCGCCTTTTAACCTGTTTTGAAGCAATATCTTCTCCATCTCTTTGCCCGACTTGATCGCTTCAATAGCCGGCCTGATCCCGTAAATATATGTTTCCTTTTTCATAATCTGTGAAGTAAATCTAAAATCCTTAATAGTCAATGGTCAATAGTCAATGGTCAATGGTCAATAGTCAATAGTCAATGGTCAATAGTCAATGGTCAATGGTCAATGGTCAATGGTCATGCTTTATTCTTCCGCTTTATCTAACAATGACCGCGGGATTTCCTTTCCAGCTTTGGCGCCCAGGGCTTTTATATTTTCGACCCGGCGGATCAGGTTCCCTTTGCCAGTGGAAAGTTTGTTCATGGAGGCATCATATACCCGTTGTGTCGCATCGAGTTTAGCGCCGATGTCTTCAAGGTCGATGAGGAAGCCCGTGAATTTATCATAAAGTTCCCCGCTTTGCCGCGCGATTTCCATGGCATTTTTATTCTGGTATTCCACGCGCCAAAGGTTGGCGATCATTCTTAAAGCAGCGATCAGGTTAGTCGGACTGATCATCAGTATTCTCCGTTCATAGGCAAAATTCCAGAGGTTTGGATCAGCCTGCATGGCCAACAGGTAAGCGGGTTCGATGGGCATGAAAAGCATCACGAAATCAAGGCTTTTCAAGGCATAAATATCCTGGTAGTTTTTGCTGCTCAGGTCTGTAATATGGTTCCGGATTGAAACCAGGTGATCGCGGGCCGCCGCTTCCTGTTCTTCTTTGGTTTCGGCAGCAGCATACCTTTCGTAAGCGACCAGCGAAACCTTGGAATCGATCACAACATGTTTTTCGCCCGGATATGCAACAACCACGTCGGGTTGAAGCCTTTTTCCATGTTCGTTGGTATAGGAGGACTGAACAAAAAACTCCCGGTCTTTGGTGAGCCCAGATTTTTCGAGGATGGTTTCGAGGATGATCTCACCCCAGTTGCCACGGGCCTTGGCCTGCCCTTTCAAGGCATTGGTAAGGTTATTTGCCTCTTTGCTTATCTGCTGGTTCAGTTCGGAGAGGTTTTTTATCTCCCGTTCAAGGGAAAAGCGTTGCTTCGATTCCTTATCATAGGTCTCTTCAACTTTTTTTTCGAAATCGCGGATCTTCTCACCAAGAGGTTTCAGGATCTCATCGAGTTTAGTCCTGTTCTGTTCGGTAAATTTCCGTGTCTTCTCTTCAAGGATATCATTGGCAAGGTTTTTAAATTCCTCCCTGAACCGGTCCTGTAATTTCTCCAGGTCACCTTGCTGTTCCTTCAGCTTACCCTGTAACCCTTCAAATTCAGCCGATTTTGTCGATAGCTTTCTGTTCAGATCAAGGATGATATCATCTTTTTCAATGATCTGAATATGTGCGCTATTGAGCTGTTCCTTCAGGATGCGAATATTTTCCTCAGCAACTCTTTTATCTGCGGAAAGGGTTTCAACCTGCTTTTTCAGGATCTCTGTTTCCTGTGCCAGATCATGTTTCCCGGTTTTAATGAGCCGGTAATAGAGCAGTCCGAATCCGATCAGAAATACAACGCCAAGGAACAGGAGTAATAATTCCGTCATAGCATTTGATTTGTTACAAAGGTAAGTTAAAAGTTCAAAGCTTGAGCCTGCTCCTAAAGTCAGATCCCGGCAATACAAAGTTCAAAACGCAGATCGAATGATCAATTATTAATCTTTGCCACAACCGGAAAGTGGTCCGAAGCATACCGTCCATCCTGTGAATCCCTTATGACATAATAATCCGAAGCGATGAATCCTTTCCCTGTAAAGATATAGTCGATGCGTTCCACGGCAGGTTTTGTGGGATCAAAATTATTGAAGGTGCCACCGGGGCCCATCATCATGCTTTTCTCAGCAATCTTCGAGTCCTGTAACTCTGACAGGAGGAGCTTCACGGGTTCACTGTCGGGGGTGGAATTGAAGTCGCCTGTAAGAATGACGGGATATCCATCCCTGTCCAGCTCCTTCATTTTCTGCAGGATCAGTAATGCGCTGTTTTTCCGGGCCATGGCCCCTATATGATCGAGATGGGTGTTGAACATCAGGAATTTTTTTCCTGTGGCATTATCTTTAAAGAGCCCATAGGTGCAAATGCGTTCCAATGCAGCATCCCAACCGACCGATACCTTCCGGGGGGTCGCGGAGAGCCAGAAAGTCCCCTGGTTAAGTAGGGTAATCTTTTTTACATTGTAATAAATCGCGCTGTATTCCCCCTTGGTTTTTCCGTCTTCGCGACCCACGCCAATATGATGATAACCCGTGAAAGCACTGTCTAAGTAGTTGATTTGAGATTGCAGCGCTTCCTGCACTCCGAAAAGGTCAGGATTGGCTGAACGGATTTGCCCGCAAAGTAAATCGCGCCGATGTGCCCAGCCATTATTCCCATCAGCCGGATTATCGTACCGGATATTATAGGAGAGAATTGTTATTGATTGTCCTCCGGCATTCCATGCCAGCAATAGAGAGAAACTGATTAACAGTAATTTTCTGATAGACATTTTCCGTTTTTTTTCAAAATTATCGAAAAAAAACAAAATAATGTGCTGATATGCAAACCAAACCTTCCAGGTTTTTGCTAACAAACACGTTAAGGTTGGATGGAAAACGCCAAATCCATCGAATTCAAACCTGCGAGGTTTTTCGGAGCAGGCTCAATTGTAAATCGTAAATCGTACTTTTGCTTCATGGTTCGAATTGGTATTCTTTCCGACACCCATGGTTATCTTCATCCCCGGGTGCTGAATTTTCTTAAAGAAGTAGATGAAATCTGGCATGCCGGTGATATTGGTGATTTAAAAACCGCTGAAACATTGAATTCGTTTAAACCGTTGTCAGCGGTTTACGGGAATATTGATGGCCAGGATATCCGGAAGGTTTATCCGAAAATCCAACGTTTCAGGTGCGGGGGGATCGATGTTTTGATAACCCACATCGGGGGATATCCGGGACGTTATGAGCCTTCAATCCGGCAAATCATTGAACTGGAAAAACCGGGGCTCTTTGTGAGTGGCCATTCCCATATTTTAAAAGTGATGTATGATAAGAAGCATAAGTTGCTGCATATCAATCCCGGGGCAGCCGGAAAATACGGGATTCATAAATCCATCACAGCGGTCCGGCTGATTTTTGAAGGCGATCAGATGAGGGATCTGGAGGCGCTCGATATACCCAAAACGACATTGTGCTGATGTGCTAATGTGCTGATGTGCTGATGTGTTGATGTGTTGATGTGCTGATGTGTTGATGTGTTGATGTGCTGATGTGTTGATGGGCTGATGGGCTGATGTGCTGATGTGCTGATGTGCTGATGTGTTGATGTGTTGATGTGCTGATGTGCTGATGGGCTGATGTGCTGATGGGCTGATGGGCTGATGTGCTGATGTGCTGATGGGCTGATGTGCTGATGTGCTGATGTGCTGATGGGCTGATGGGCTGATGGGAAATATAGGGGGGCCTGGTTATTGGCCAATGGTTTTTTATCTGAGCCTGTCTGAAGACTTGACGAGGGTTTCGTCTTTTCTGATCGCCCGGCTGGCAAGGATTAGAAAGATAAGGGAAATCAAGGGCATGATAATACCGGCATAATTGTATTCCGGCTCTATCTGGGTCATTGTCTTGATTTTGGCCGCATAAAAAAAGAAAATCACCATGATCAAAATGATATTGACCAGGACATTAATGGAACACAGCCTGATCTGCAGAAGGCGCTTTTTATAGAGGAAGATGGTAAATATGGTCAGGATAAAGGAAATGGCTACCAGGATGATCAACGGGAGGGTAAACAGGGCGTTGAAGTGAACCTTGGTTTCAGGATCCATACAGGTTATCCCATATACAAAAAACTGATAGTTGCCCAGGAGTTCATGATAATAGGTTGCCAGGGGAAAGAAAAATAGCAGGATGCAGGCAATAGCCACGATTGCAAGATAAACCGATTGAATACGCTGTAGCATGGAATTGATCTTTAATATACGGCGAAATTAGAAAAGATTTATATTTTGCAGACAGGATGGAATAAAAAAAATTGACATTCATGATAAAATGTCTATCTTTGTACGGATTTAAATCCCCGCGATCGGTTTTCTATACTTTTTCAAATCTTTTCAATTTTTAATTTCTACAATGTTTCAGTAATTACACCGAACATTTATTTATTCAATAAATATCATTAAATATGTATGACATCATTTCCCTCGATGGCAAAGAGCTATCGGAGATCAGAGAAATAGCGCGACAATTCAACATTCCCAAGGTTGATAAATTCGAAAAACAGGATCTTATTTACAAGATTTTAGATTATCAGGCGCTGAACCCCACCGCGGAAATCCTGGACCAGGAGAAAAAAGAACAAAAGAAACCTTTCCGTGGCCGCCCCCGGAAAGAAAATATTCAAAGGCCAAAGGGACCGGCGCCTGCAACGGAAACCCGTGCGGTAAAGGAACCGGATAGGCCTCGGGAAATAAACACTCCCATTGCCCAAAGCAATCCACCGGCTCCCAGGGAGAAATCAGCGGCTGAACCCCGCATTCCCGAATCAAAGGCCAGGAACGAGCAGGAACACCCGCAACCAAGACGCGAGCAAAGAGCGCCACGCGAAAACCGGTTATCAAAAGGGAATAGGCCTTTTCACCATACACAGGAAAAAGTGCCTTTTGAACCTTTGGTAAAAATGACGATCCCAGAGATGAATGATATCCCGGAAGAGCGGTTTGAATTTGAAGAACCTCAGGATAAACCTTTTGTTGTGATCGATCCCATCGAGGTTGTTGAAAAGCCGGAAGAAATAGTTGAAAAAACAGAAACCGAACCTATCGAAACCGAAACCCCACCTGAAACCACTCCCCAGGTAATCCCGGAAGACCGCAAACAAAGGGAATTTCCCCGGAAATACCCTGAACGCCACCGCGAAGAGTATAATTTTGAATTTGACGGGATCATCACCAGTGAAGGTGTACTTGAGATCATGTCTGACGGATATGGATTTCTCCGCTCCTCCGATTACAATTATCTGAATTCACCCGATGATATCTATGTTTCCCAGTCTCAGATCAAGTTGTTCGGCCTTAAAACCGGTGATACGGTAAGAGGGACGATACGCCCTCCTAAGGAAGGTGAAAAATATTTTCCATTAATCAAGGTTGAGCTTATCAATGGCCGGAAACCTGAAGAGGTGCGCGACCGCATCCCATTCGATTTTTTGACCCCGCTTTTCCCGATGAAGAAGTTCAAACTCACGGGTCATAAAGATGAAAGTATGTCAACCCGCGTTATCGACATGTTTGCCCCGATTGGTTTTGGCCAGCGTGGATTGATCGTGGCCCAGCCCAAAACAGGGAAAACTGTTTTGCTCAAAGAGATTGCCAATGCCATTGCTGCCAACCATCCGGAAGTCTATATGATCATCCTGCTGATTGACGAACGCCCTGAAGAGGTTACCGATATGCAACGCAGCGTTCATGCCGAAGTCATTTCGTCCACGTTTGATGAGCCTGCCGAGCGTCATGCCCGGATCTCGAACATCATCCTCGAAAAGGCAAAACGGCTGGTGGAATGTGGTCACGATGTCGTGATCCTCCTTGACTCCATTACCCGTCTGGCCCGTGCCTATAATACGGTAGCCCCTGCTTCGGGAAAAGTGCTTTCGGGCGGAGTTGAAGCCAATGCCCTTCAAAAACCCAAACGTTTCTTTGGCGCTGCCCGACAGATCGAAAACGGAGGCTCCCTTACCATCATTGCAACTGCCTTAATTGAAACCGGTTCCAAGATGGATGAAGTGATCTTTGAAGAGTTCAAAGGAACCGGCAACATGGAATTGCAACTCGACCGCAAACTTTCCAATAAACGTATTTATCCCGCTATCGATATTGTTTCATCAAGCACCCGCCGCGAAGATCTCCTCCTTGATAAGGACGTGTTGCAGCGGATCTGGATCCTGCGTAACCACCTGGCCGATATGAATCCCTTAGAGGCCATGGAGTTCCTCAAGGAAAAAATGAAATTTACCAATTCCAACGAAGAGTTCCTGATATCCATGAATGGATGACGGGGCCTGGATGCCGGATGGGAGTTAATGAATAATAATCTTGTTTCCCAGTTCTTTCAGGTCGAGCCCGTCGTAATCGCCTGAGCTCATCATCAGGAAGACGCTGTTTTCAGGGTTTTCGCTCAATAATCTTGTTTGCAGGAGTTTTGTATCATCAAATACTTCCAGGTTTTTGTTTGAAAATCCATCGCGGATCCCTTCTGGTTTCAGATCGGGCAACCGTTTCAGGATGAGCGCATGGGGATTGAAATAGACCATGGCAACGTCAGCTGAATCCATCGTTCCTTTATAATGTGATAAAAACTGACGGCTCAGGCTGCTAAAGGTATGTAGTTCGAGACAGGCAACGATCTTCCTTCCGGGGAATTGTTCCCTGACAGCTTTCAGGGTAGCTTCAACTTTTGACGGGGCGTGGGCGAAGTCCCTAAACACGATTGAAGTTTCGCTTCTGGCAACAACCTCCAACCTTTTTGAAGCGCCTTTGAAGGATTGAATGGCAATGTAAAAATCAGTATCTGAGATCCCCAACTGATTACAAACCAACCGGGCCCCACTCAGGTTCAGGAGGTTGTGCTTGCCAAACACCTGGAGCGGAAATAGGCGATCCTCAAACCTGAGAAAAGTCTGTCCGTCGCGGATCCCGTAATCCGGTAACTGATATGGGAACAGGGTTATATCCTGTCGCGATCCCGCGCAGATCCGTTGTAGCCCCTCATCATCTGCACACCAGATCAGACTTCCTCCAGGAGTGATCTGCCTGATGAAAATCCTGAACTGTTCCACGTATTGATCATAGGTGGGAAAAACGTTGATATGGTCCCATGCGATCCCGCTCAACAAGGCAATATCAGGTTTGTACAGGTGAAATTTTGGACGCGGGTCAATGGGCGAGGTAAGGTATTCATCCCCTTCGAAAACCATGACAGGAGCTTCGCTGGTCAATTTCACCATCACTTCAAATCCCTCTAACTGGGCCCCGACCAGATAATCGCAGTCGTAGTGTAATTGATGCATGACGTGCAGGATCATGGCTGTGATCGTGGTTTTGCCATGGCTTCCGCCAATTACCACCCGTTTTTTATCTTTCGATTGTTCGTAAAGGAATTCCGGATAGGAGTATATTTTCAATCCCAACTCCCTGGCCCTGATCAATTCCGGATTATCCGCCCTGGCGTGCATGCCCAGAATGATGGCATCCAGGTCTGCGGTAATGCGCGAAACATCCCACCCTTGTTTTTCCGGAAGGAGCCCATAATGGCTCAGACGGCTTTTGGAAGGTTCAAAAATTTCATCATCGGAGCCGCTGATCTGATATCCTTTTTTTGCCAGGGCTATAGCCAGGTTATGCATGGCGCTGCCTCCGATTGCGATAAAATGTAGATGCATGTATCCGTAGTTTTGTCCAAAATTAAAGGTTCCGGAGTAAAAATTTGCTTTTACTTATTACTTTTTGTTAAATTCACAAAATATTTAACTGTACTGCCATTCCATGAACGAGAAGATAGATCAGTTAAACCGCCGGTTCGCTGGCGCAGCTCCATCCGAGATACTTTCCTGGTCCGCCACCGAATATTCGGGGAAAATTACCTTTTCTTCCAGTCTGGGAGCGGAAGACCAGGCGATCACCCATATCCTTGCGATGAATAACCTGGATATTCCTGTTTTTACCCTTGATACCGGCCGGATATTTCAGGAAACATTCGATTTATTGCATGTGACTGAAGAAAAATACAGGATCAGGATCGCGGTTTATTTTCCGGATGCTTCCAGGGTAGAAAAGATGGTAGGGCAAAATGGGATCAATCTTTTTTACGACAGTGTTGAAAACCGAAAACTATGTTGCCAGATCAGGAAAATAGAACCCCTGAAAAGAGCATTGCATGGTATGTCGGTATGGGTCACCGGATTACGCCGGGAGCAGTCGGTTACGCGCAAGGGGACCGGGTTGATTGAATGGGATCCGGTCCATAGACTAATCAAGGTTAATCCCCTGCTGAATTGGACCCATGATGTCTTATGGGAATATATCAGAAAGAACAATATCCCGGTCAATGAACTTCACAGGAAAGGTTATCCGAGTATAGGTTGTATCCCGTGCACCCGTGCAATAGGGCCCGGGGAAGATACCAGGGCCGGACGGTGGTGGTGGGAATTATCACAGTTAAAAGAGTGTGGGCTTCATCCATATAAAAAATAACTGAATCATGGACCCTATTGATTTAACCAGGCTGAACGCCACTTTCATGGATCGTAATGTCAGGCCCACCCTCCTTTTCCAGGATGGCAAATACGCTATTTATTGGATCGGGGTCCCGGAAGATAGCGCATTCAGGAATAATTCTTACCTGATAACGGATGGAACAGAGGCCCTATTGATCGATCCCGGCGGGCACAATGATTTTCCGGTTATCAACCAACAAATCAAACAAATCATTTCCTCCATGCCGGTTACGGCAATGGTCTTTTGTCATCAGGATCCCGATGCTGCTGGTTCCATGGCAGACTGGCTGGCCCTTAATCCTGGCATGAACGTGATAACAGCCGCTGTTACAAATCTTATCCTGCCCCACTTTGGCCGGTCGGATTATTCCTTTTTCAATATCAATGAAGAACCATTTTTTTCCTTTGGATCGGGGCATAAACTCAGATTTTTCGAGGCGCCTTTCCTTCATTCGCCCGGGGCATTTGTTACCTATGATGAAACCTCCGGATTCTTATTTTCAGGTGACATCTGGGCCGCCATTGACATGGATTGGCGCCTTGTTGTTGAAAATTTTCCTGCCCATGTATTGAAAATGAACCTATATCATATCAATCACATGGCCTCCAATATTGCAGCGCGGGGGTTCGTTGGCCGAATCCGGAACCTTTTACTGAAAGCCATTTTACCGCAACATGGATCGATCATTCCTGAAAAATTTATTCCACAGGCCATGGATTACCTGCTTCGCCTGAAATGCGGACTTGATCTGGTTTACCCTGATATTAAACAGAAATAAAACATCACACCATGTCGGAGGAACTTCAAAACAGAATTCTGGAGCTTGAATCGGAAAACCAGAAACTCAGGGTGGCAACCCAGCAATGGGACAGAATTCTTTCGGTTTATAAGGATTCCAATGAAAAATTGCAGCAGCTTGAGCAAACCGCCTCAACAGTCTGTAAAAAAATTCAGCAATCCATGGAAGCGGGTAATATTACCTGGTGGGAATGGGATTATAAGACCGGGAAAGTATGTTCCGATGCAATGTATATGCGGCTTTTGGGTTATGAAGAGAAAGACAAACCAACGACTTTTGAAGAATTGAGCCTGATGATCCACCCGGATGATCGTCAACCGGTTATGGATAAGGTCAAAGCCTATATTGAGGGGACGCGATCGGATTGCAACCTGGTATTCCGCCTCAGGACAAAGCAGGGAGATTGGAGATGGTTTTCTGATAAAGGAAAGATCATGGAGACCGATATTCTTGGGAAACCTGTCAAATTAGCAGGAATATTGATTGATGTCAATGAAGGAAAACAAGCCGAAAAGGAATTGACCGATGCCAGGGATAAATCCATGTCCGACAGTCAGGCAAAAAGTTCTTTCCTGGCCAGCATGTCCCACGAAATTTATACTCCCATGGCCGGGGTGGTGGGAATGGCGCAGATCCTCCGGCAATCCAAGCTTAGCCAGGAACAAAACGACTACCTGGATGTCATTGTCAAGTCTGCCACCGATCTGATGTCGATTTTGAATGATATCATGGAGTATTCTAAGATTGAAGCGGGTAAGATCGAATTCCATGAAAAGCCTTTCAGCATTCACCAGGTAGTGGAAGAGATTGCATGTTCCCTGGCAGAAAAAGCAGCAGAAAAAGGAATTGAAGTTCTTTCATTCCAGGATCCATTTATTCCGGTTGAAGTGGTAGGGGATCCGATAAGGATGCGACAGATCCTGAAAATATTTACTGATAATGCCCTGAAATTCACTAACAAAGGAGAAATAAAAATGGAAGCGATTTTTCAGGAGTGGGACAATGATTCGATCAAGGTACGTTTTAACATTTCAGATACTGGCATTGGCATCTCGCCTGATGGAATGAAAAAATTGTTTCATTCATTTTCCAAACTTGACACGCCCGAATCAAAGAAATCCGGTGGGGGAGGGTTGGGGCTTGCCATTGCCAGGCGCCTTATCGACAGGATGGACGGTCATATAACCGTTGAAAGCGCTCCCGGGGAAGGGACTACTTTTTCATTTATCGTGACTTTTGACCGCTATCCTGATTCCGAAGCCCAGGATACCATGAAAGAGACATTGCACGAACAAAAGGTACTCGTCCTTGATACCCACGGTACCCGCGCTGATCTCCTGAAAGATTATTTGGACCGGTGGGATTGCGATGCTGAGATCTGTGATAATCCTGATGAAGCTATTCGGAAAATTCATCACCAGGCCGCCATTAAAAAACCTTATGATCTTCTGATTATTGAATATCAGTTGAATGAGATCAATGGGCTTGACTTTTCTGCCCGGATTAAAAAAGATCCCCTGTTGGAACCCTGTAAGATATTGCTTACTACATCGCGGATGGTACCTGTTTCCGTTGCAGAAATGACGGCTTGCGGGATCAGCGAAAAGCTGGTCAGGCCTTATACCCTTGCCCGCCTGAAGAGCAGGATTTCCGACACTATTTCACAGGTACATAAAGGTATCCCTGAAGGAGAAGGGGAAGATTCCCAGTCACCTGAAACCCGTAAAAAAGTTTTGAATATTTTATTGGCTGAGGATAATCTGATCAATCAGAAAGTTGCGCGGGTGATCCTTGAAAAGGTCGGCCATAAAGTGGATATCGCTGAAAATGGCAAAATTGCAGTGGAAATGTTTTCACAAAAAAACTACGATCTGGCGCTCATGGATATTTTTATGCCCGAAATGGATGGTCTTGAAGCTACACGGAAAATCAGGGAGATCGAGGCTTCTGATAAAAACCGGTTTCCCGTGCACATCTGTGCCATTACCGCAAATGCATCAAATGAAGACGAGGAACATTGCCTTCGGGCCGGGATGAACAGTTACATCTCCAAACCCTTTAAACTGGATGAACTTGACCGGGTCCTCAACAGGGTTTAATTGAAACGGATTGCCCTGACCGGGGCGATCCGGCTGATGACAACAGAAGGAATCAGGAAGATGATATAACAAAGGAGCAGCATCCCTGCATTCAATGCCACAATGTTCCATACATCAAAATTAATCGGGATGACTGATACATAATAAGAATCTTCCGGAAGCGTGACCCATTCGAAATGCTTTTGCAAATAGCACAAAGTAAAGGAAAGCAGGTTCCCCAATACCATTCCCCACCCGACAATATAAAATGCATTATAAAAGAAAACCCTTCTGATACCTGAATTTCTCATCCCCAACGATTTCAGTATCCCGATCATCCTGGTCTTCTCAAGGATCAGTATCAGTAAGGTCGATATGATAGTGGTTGTGGAAACCAGGATGATAAGAATAATAATGATCAATACATTAATATCCTGAAGATCAAGCCAATCAAAGATTTGCGGATAGAGCTGACGGATGGTTGATGCATCGAGACTGAATCCAATCTGATGGTAAATATAGATGCCCATCCGGTCCATGTCATTGAAATTGCGGAGGATAACCTCAAATCCCCCGACCTGGTCAGGGGCCCAGTTATTCAGTTTCTGGATGTGATGGATATCCCCGATCACATAAAGTTTATCAAATTCTTCGAGACCTGTGGAATAAATCCCTGAAATCCTGAATTTTCTGCCCAAGGTGTTTTCCCCGGAAATAAAATACATCCTTAATTCATCATTGAGCTTGAGATTCAACAGATTGGCTGTTTTTTGTGAAATGATCACATTGTCATTGCGACCGGTATCGCTCACGGTAAAAGTTTTTCCTTCTTTCATTTTATTCCGGAAGAAAGTCCAGTCATAATCGCTTCCGACACCTTTTAAAATGACCCCCTGGATTTGATTCTTGGTTTTAATAATTCCGGTCTTGGTCGCGTAAACCTGTATGTGACGGATGTCTTTATGATGATCCAATTTCCGGTAAAAAGATTGATTTTTTTCAATGGGACGAGGCTCAAAAGTCGAATTTTCGGTAAACCGGGTAATTTGAACATGACCAGAAAAACCAACAACCTTCTCCCGGATCTCTTTTTTAAATCCGGTAAGGATAGCGATGGCAACAAACATAACAGTGAATCCGAGGGTAATGGAAGTTACCGCAATGATCACAAAAGTCCTTGAAAAATTTGCCTTGCTGCGCGAAACAAGCCGTCGTGCAAGAAAAATATCAATATTCAACAGATCGGTTTTATTCTATCGCAAAAGTAGTTAAATTTGAAAGATAAAGGCTGATGCAAATGGCTTTCAAAAACCATCTTTTACGCCTGGTTGCCTGTTTGGTTTTGATGGGTCCGGGCTTACTGAAATCGCAGGTCATGACCGGCGCTCAGCAGACGGACAGGTATTTGCCGATACTCCGCGGGAAACGCCTTGCCGTTGTTGCCAACCAAGCTTCGGTAATCATGAATAGCCATGGTCCCCGCGCAGTTAACCTGGTAGATACCCTGTACAGGATGGGGTTGGATATTGACAGGATATTGTCCCCGGAACATGGGTTCAGGGGACAAACAGAAGCCGGTCAATTGGTAGAAGATGAAATAGATGCCGCTACTGGCATCCGGGTGATTTCGTTGTACGGAAAACATAAGAAACCGCTTCCGGAAGACCTGGAGGATATCGACCTTGTCGTCTTTGATCTTCAGGATGTCGGCGCCCGTTTTTTTACCTACCTGTCAACGCTCACTTATGTGATGGAGGCTTGCGGTGAAAAACATATTCCCATCCTGGCGCTCGACCGGCCCAATCCAAATGGTTTCTATATTGATGGACCGGTCCTGAAAAAGAAGTATGCTTCTTTTATCGGACTTCATCCGGTACCTGTTGTTTACGGGATGACCATCGGGGAATATGCGCAAATGGTTAACGGAGAAGGATGGATGAAGAATGGGATCCGATGTCTGTTACAGATCATCCCCTTGCAAAATTACACCCATCATACCCGTGTCAGTATCATGGAAAGGCCTTCGCCCAACCTTACAACCATGAATGCCATTCTTTTATATCCGTCCCTGTGCTTTTTCGAGGGGACAACGGTCAGTGTCGGAAGAGGGACCGATCATCCTTTTGAGGTTTTTGGCCATCCGGGTCTCCGTACGGATACTTTTTCTTTTGTACCCCGCAGCATTCCGGGCATGAGCCTTCATCCTCCCTTTGAAGGCAAGACCTGTTATGGGAAAAACCTGAAGGAAGGCGCAAAGAATGAAAATCAGAAGGAAGGGAGGATCCATCTTTTGTGGCTCCTTGACACATTCAAAGATTTAGGATCAGATACCAGCTTTTTTACTCCCTATTTTGATCAGCTTGCCGGGACTGACCAGTTGAGAAAAGAAATCCAACAGGGAAAAACCGAGGATGAAATCCGGAAAAGCTGGGAACCCGGAATCAATGAATTTAAGAAGATCAGAAAAAAATATCTTTTATACCCGGAATGACATTATCAATAGTCAATGGTCAATGGTCAATGGTCAATGGTTTTTCCAGGATAGCTTTTCAACGCTTCCTCAAGGCATTTCATGGCGTTTTTCAGATCGTCTACTTTAAGCACATAGCTGATACGCACTTCGTTTTTACCGCGGCCGGGGGTGGAATAAAATCCGGTTGCCGGGGCTAACATGACAGTCTGGCCTTCAAAGTTGAAATGTTCAAGCAACCATTGGCAGAATTTGTCGGAATCGTCGATGGGGAGCCTTGCAACGGCATAGAAAGCGCCTCCCGGGTTAGGGCAGAAACAGCCCTCCATTTTATTGATCGATTCTACCACGATATTACGGCGGCGCACATATTCAGCAAGGACTGCAGTGAGATAGCTTCCGGGTGTATTGACTGCTTCTTCGCCTGCAATCTGGCCAAAGGTAGGAGGGCTGAGCCGGGCCTGGGCGAGTTTCATGGCCGTAGACATAATGGCTTTATTCTTGGAGATCAGCACACCAATACGGACCCCGCAGGCGCTGTAACGCTTTGAAATGGAGTCAAGGAGTACGACATTCTGATCGATGCCTTCCAGGTGCATGACTGAGAAATGTTCCCTTCCATCATAGCAGAATTCCCTGTACACCTCATCAGCAAAGAGATACAGGTCGTGTTTTTTAACAATGTCACGGAGCAGCTCCAACTCTTCTTTCGAATACAGGTAACCGGTGGGGTTATTTGGGTTACAGATCATGATGGCTTTGGTTTTTGGCGTAATTGCCTTCTCAAAGGCGCTCATGGGAGGGAGTGCAAATCCATCGTCGATAAAGGATTCAATGGGTTTTACAACGACACCGGCTTCGACGGCAAAACCATTATAATTGGCATAAAATGGTTCAGGGATTATGATTTCATCCCCGGGGTTTAAACAGGTTATCATGGCAAACAGGATACCTTCTGATCCGCCAGTGGTTACGATCATTTCGTCCGGAGTCACTTTTATTCCAACTCTTTCGTAATATTCTACCAGCTTTTTACGATAGGACAGTATTCCTGCGGAATGGCTGTATTCAATTACCTTCAGATCCGTATTGCGGATCTTATCCAAAACATTGGCAGGGGTTTCAATATCAGGTTGACCGATATTAAGGTGATAGACTTTTATACCTCTTTTTTTTGCTTCATCTGAAAATGGAACAAGTTTTCTGATTGGTGAGGGAGGGCAATTTTGACCCCGGTTGGAAATCGTCGGCATGATTATTTTTTTATAAATGACGGAAAGCCAGCTTTTGGCTGGCCTCTGTCATGTTTTTTGGTTATGGATGTATTTTACTTACTCTGAGGGGAAGCGCCCTGGTCGGTAGTTTTTACCGGTTCGGTCGTTGCCGGTTTGGCTACAACGGCGCCCTTGATCTGCAAAACAATTCTTGAAGTTTTGGCATTGGAAGTAACGGTAACCGTTTTATTGATAGGGCCAATATTATTGGTATTATAAGTAACCTTGATCACATCACTTTTGCCGGGGAGAATGGGTTCCTGAGGCCATGTCGGGACTGTGCAACCGCACGAGGATTGAGGTTTTGACAGGATCAGTGGTTCTTTGCCCGTGTTGGTGAATTTAAATTCGCAGGTACCGTCGGCTGACTGGAAAATGGTTCCATAATCGTGCACTGTTTTTTCAAAAGAAATTTCAGGAGCATTCGGATTGGCCTGAGGTTGGGGGGCGGCATCCTGAGCTTGAACTGAGAAGGCGGCGAAAATCAACCCTACAAATGAAAAAAGAATTTTTTTCATGTTTATAATAAGATTTAGGTTATTAATAATGTTTAAATGCCAATGCAAAAATATAAAATATTTTTGAGGGGAAGAAGCATTGAAGTTTTTTGCTTTTTATCGGGCAAAGATTTGTTTTAATTCTGTATTAATTTTGTAGTTTCTGACATTTACTAAAAAATAGTACCTTTGCGGGTCTTAATATTGTGCCACTTGACCGAAGCAAATAATACGATAAAGGAGTTAGATGGAAAGCAACTTTATCATTCGTTTATAGCGGGTGCCCAGCGAATTTTTGAAGAACAGAAACTTCTCAATAAAATCAATGTTTTTCCGGTTGCGGATGCTGACACAGGTACAAATCTGGCATCTACCATGCGTTCTATCATGGATGCCATTATCCCCACCGATAATCTCAAACAAACTGCCGTTGCGCTTGCAGATGCTGCTTTAATTGGCGCCAGGGGCAATTCCGGGATAATTTTTGCACAGTTTCTTTATGGCTTCAGCAATGAGATTAAAGCGGAACAAACACTGGATGTTGAGTCTTTCGCTACAAGTATGAAGAAAGCGGTGGCGTATGCCTATGACGCTATTGCAAATCCGGTTGAAGGTACGATCCTTACTGTGATCAAGGATTGGGCAGATTATATGTACCAGCTGAAAGACCGGTTTGATGATTTTATAAAGTTGCTTGTTGCAGCTTATAATAAAGCGCTTGAATCGTTGGCTTCCACCACCCAAAGGCTGGAAGTCCTGGCCCGGTCCCATGTGGTTGACGCCGGCGCCAAGGGATTTGTTTTCTGGCTTGAAGGGATCAATGATTTTTTCACCATGGGGGCCGAAAAAGCGATGGTAAAAAAAGCTGTTTCGTCTGCTGAATCAATGGAATCAGTGGATATGCCACACGACCGGATTACTTTCCGCTTCTGTACCGAAGCGCTTATCAATGGATCCCAACTTGATAAATCCAAGGTCAAAAACTTTATCCAGCATTGCGGGGATTCATTGGTAGTTGCCGGCTCTCAACAGAAACTCAGGGTCCATATCCATACCGATTTTCCGGCTGAGGTTTTTTCACAATTACAGCATTTCGGAAATATTACCTATCAGAAAGTAGATGATATGGTAATGCAGAATGAGATCCAGTTTAACCGGAAATCAGATGTTGCTTTAGTTACCGATTCAACCTGTGACCTGCCCAAGGAGATGATCGATAAGTACCAGATCCATGTTGTTCCATTGACCATTCATTTTGGCAGCACCTATTTTCTTGACCGGTTAACCCTCAATCCCCCGCAGTTCTATTCCATGCTTACAAGCTCCGGAGAGCCTGCCACCACGGCCCAACCTGCCTCAAAAGAGTTTCAAAACAAATATGAATACCTCGCTACCCATTACAATTCGATCATTGGCATTCATATAAGCCATGCATTAAGCGGTACCTATTCGAGCAGTGGCAAAGGAGCGCAGGATGTAAGGGAAAGGGCCCAAAAACGGATCGATGTGATCAATTCCCGCTCCACTTCAGGGGGGCTGGGGCTTCTTGTATTGCGTATGGCCCAGGCTTTGGAAAACGGAGCCTCACACGATGAAATCATGTCGAAGATGGATGAATGGTTGATGAAATCTCAATTGCGCATCTTTGTGACGACTCTAAAATACATTGTCAAAACTGGCCGTGTCAATCCATGGAAAAGTTTCATTGCAAAAGCGCTGGATATAAAACCAATTCTTTTTCTCGACGACGAAGGGAAAGCCAAAATGCTTAAAAAATCCCTCACTGTTAACGGCAGCAGGAAAAAAATCATGCGTGATGTTGCCGGGATTGCTGAGAAGAACCCTATCTGGGGATATACGGTAACCCATGCCAACAATCCTGAAACAGCTCATTTTTTTGCAGAAGAAATGGAAAAACTGACCGGTAAAAAACCTCTTTTCATTGACCATGCATCCCCGGTCCTTGTTGCGAATGTCGGGCCCGGCGTAACCTGCATATCTTTGATGCTCGAATAACAACCCGTAAAAATCCGTTATCCGTCATCTGTCATCCGTCAAGTGTAAATCGTAAATTCCTTAAGATGGTTCTCGAAATTGCCCTTGTGATCTTCCTTTATATGACCCTTATTTTTATCGTTGCATTGATAAAAAAGAACAACTCGATCGCGGATACTTTCTGGGGGATAGGATTTATTTTAGTGACCCTTTATGCTGTGGTCCAATCCGGCGAAACAGATCTCCGGAAGATGATTGTTTGTGTGCTGGTCTTACTCTGGGGAATACGGTTATCGCACCACATCATGATGCGTAATATGGGAAACGGAGAAAACTTCCGATATAAAAAATGGCGCGAAACCTGGAAGTGGTTTATCGTCCGTAGCTATTTTCAGATCTTCATGTTACAGGGCTTTTTCATGTTGATCATATCGGCCCCTCTTTGGTATATAGGCTTTAATTCCGGAGGGCCTTTAGGAATATGGGATTCACTGGGCCTTTTGCTCTTTGGTGTCGGATTCTATTTCGAAGCGGTTGGCGACTACCAGTTAACCAATTTTAAAAATGATCCAGCAAACCATGGGAAAATATTATCCACTGGATTATGGGCGCTCACCCGTCATCCTAATTATTTCGGCGAATCACTGATCTGGACTGGATTTTCAATGTATTCCCTGAGCCTTCCGCACGGGTGGTACACCCTGGTCAGCCCGTTTGTCATCACCCTTTTGCTCCGTTATGTTTCAGGAACGCCCCTGGTTGAGAAGAAATTTAAAGACCGGCCAGGGTGGAAAGAATACAAAGCCAGGACTGCTCCTTTCATCCCTTTCGTAAAATTCTTCTGACCTGTATTGAAAGTCCCTGGCCGTTGCAAGGAATTGTGGCGCTCCCAACGGGATTATTTAATAATTTAGCAGAAAAAAAATCCCATGATCCATCCTGCACTCCTGAACCCCAAGAGTATTGTAGTTATTGGCGGTTCCAATGATGTTCATAAACCCGGCGGAGCAGTTCTCCGTAACCTGATCGAAGGTAAATTTAAGGGGGAAATATATGTTACCAACCTGAAGGAAACCGAAGTTCAGGGTATCCGTAGTTTCCGGGACCCGGCCCAACTTCCTCAGGTTGACCTGGCGATTCTGGCCATCGCTGCCAAATTTATCCCTGATTCAATAGAATTGCTTGCAACCAGGAAAAATACGCGGGGTTTTATCATTTTATCTGCCGGCTTCAGCGAAGAAAACGAAGAAGGTAAATTGCTGGAACAAAAGGTTGTTGAAATCATTAACAGGGTAGGGGGATCCCTTATCGGACCGAATTGCATCGGCGTACTGACCCCGGATTATACCGGTATCTTTACTAAACCGGTCCCGGTACTGAACTCAAAAGGATGCGATTTTATATCCGGTTCCGGCGCCACGGCAGTTTTCATCATGGAAGCCGGGATCCAGAAAGGACTGACATTTTCTCAGGTTTTTTCAGTCGGGAACAGCGCTCAGTTAGGAGTAGAAGAGATCCTCGCTCATCTTGACGAGAGCTTCGATCCTGATACAAGCTCAAAGATTAAGTTGCTGTATATAGAAACCATTTCGAAGCCGGGGATGTTGCTTGAACATGCTTCTTCACTGATCAGAAAAGGATGTAAGATCGCGGCGGTAAAAGCAGGTTCTTCTGAGGCAGGTAGCCGGGCCGCTTCTTCCCATACCGGTGCATTGGCCAGTCCTGATGTCGCGGTGGATGCCCTTTTCAGAAAAGCTGGAATTGTTCGTTGCTATGGGCGTGAAGATCTCATCAATGTGGCATCGGTATTTACTTTTCCTGAACTGAAAGGAAAAAACATGGCCATCATTACCCATGCAGGCGGGCCTGCCGTCATGCTCACAGATGTGCTGTCGAATGGAGGCATGAATGTGCCCCATATCGACAATTCTGCAAGCAAAGAGTTGCTTGCCCAGTTATTCCCCGGTTCATCTGTTGCCAATCCCATTGACTTTTTAGCCACCGGAACCGCTCAGCAATTAGAGACGATCATTGACTATACCGATCATAAATTCACTGAAATAGATGGGATGGCGGTGATCTTTGGAACGCCAGGCCTCAACACGGTTTTTGAAGTTTATGATGTACTTGACCGGAAGATGAAAACAACTTCAAAGCCGGTTTATCCGATACTTCCTTCGATTTTAACAGCTGCTTCGGAAATCCATGAATTTATTTCCAAAGGACACGTTTTCTTTCCTGATGAGGTTGTGTTTGGTAATGCACTGGCCCGTGTTTATTTTACTCCGAAACCATCTTTATCTGACAGTCAGGTTCCCGGTGTCGATCTGAAAAAGATCAGGGCTATCATTGATTCTTCACCGGATGGTTATCTCTCTCCTGGTAATATTCAAGGGCTGATGGATGCCAGTGGCATCCCGCGGGCCGGCGAAGCCATTGTGACTTCAACGAACGAGGCCATTGCCGGGGCTAACCGCCTGGGATATCCCGTGGTAATGAAGGTAGTGGGGCCGGTCCATAAATCGGATGTTGGCGGAGTGGTTTTGAATGTTAAAGATGATTTAACTGTGGCCCGCGAATTTGAACGGATGATCCGGATCAAGGATACAACGGCCGTTCTCATCCAACCCATGTTGACGGGGACTGAACTTTTTGCAGGCGCTAAACTTGAACCGAAATTCGGGCATCTGATCCTCTGTGGGATGGGAGGCATCTTTATTGAAGTATTGAAAGATATTGCAGCCGGTTTATCTCCGTTAAACCAATCGGAAGCGCTTCAGATGATCCGTAGCCTGAAAAGCTACAAGATCATTCAGGGCGTCAGGGGACAGAAAGGGGTAAATGAATTGTTATTTGCAGAGGTAATGGTCCGCCTTTCGGCTTTGTTGCAGGCGGCGCCGGAAATAACCGAACTGGACTTCAACCCTCTGCTGGGATCCGAAACAAAAGTGGTTGCTGTAGATGCAAGGATCTGTCTGAAGCGCTGATCGTGGTTCACCTCATCCCCTGACCCTTCTCCTGAAGGAGAAGGGAGAATCCATCACCATTTCAACCCAATATGCAAGGAGAAGGGAGGATCCATCACCATTTCAACCCGATATGCAAGGAGAAGGGAGGGTTTAGCGCTATTTCCTGACTTCGACACATACATTTCCTGAAACAAGTTAACTACCTATATTACATGCAAATGTGATTTTTGGGACACCCATTTTGGGTGTCCCAGGTCTAAAAAGTAGTATTTTTATGGCATGTT
>Ga0172381_10001702_pt1 | contig 25166 bp, 28 predicted proteins | sample Leawel6488metaG_FD_119754 | JGI IMG/M metagenome (GOLD analysis project Ga0172381, IMG submission 119754) | Leachate microbial communities from a municipal landfill in Southern Ontario, Canada - Leachate well 64-88 metaG | ecosystem: Engineered > Solid waste > Landfill > Unclassified | place... | reverse complement strand
TTTTGCCAATAAAAAACAGGGGCTGATCCCCTTTCATCTTGTAAACTATAACTAAAACTTTCTCAATCATTTTTCAATTTTAACGTTATCCCCTTCTTTGAATTTCATTTCGTCCCAAACGGATCGTAGATCAACTAACCGATGATGATGGTCTGGTGCTACGCAATTGCAAGGAATATCATAAACTCTGGTTTTTACCCGTTTTCCATTCAATGAAATCTCCGCCTCTCCTTCTGGAATCTCGTCCCACAACTTCTTGGGAACGAGTAAAAACTTGTCGATTTCGTTATAATCCCCAAGTTTCTTATTGTGAGCTTTAAGAGTGGTCATCTTGAAGTAAATTTAGCAGATAACGTGCTTTATATCAATCTAGTTATCTTAATTTGATTTGACACTTGTGGTATATTATTGAGTACAAAGGAGAAAAAATGGAAGAAAAAAAAGCGGAGGTTGATGAGGCGAAATGTATTGGGTGCGGAACTTGCGCATCTCTTTGCGAGCAATGTTTCGAAGTGAAGAACGGTATTGCTCATTTCATCGCAAAGGAGTGCACAGATTGTGATCTCGAAGAAGTCGCTGAATCCTGCCCCGTTGAGGCAATTACCGTTGAATAGTTAAGTCCCTTGATCTAACGAAATATGAGCATTTCGTGCTAGTATATAAGCATGAAGAGATTTTTGTTTGCGCTTTTATTTGTCGCGCTTGCTCTCCCGCTTGGTGCTCAGGCGAGACAAGACGTTAATTACTGGTACATCAAGAATTTTAATTCGTCTATAACCGTTAATTCTGATTCATCTCTTTTAATCGACGAGAAAATTGAAGCTGATTGTGGATCCTGTATCAGTAAGCACGGTATATTCAGAGTTCTTCCCACTTTTTATTCTCCTGAAGCAGGAAAAAAGGTTCCTCTGCATATAAGTTTGGTTTCGATTACAGATTTTAATGGCAAGGGTTATGAGTTCACTTCTTCAAATGACTACGTGAACGACACTATAACCTGGAAGATCGGTGACGCAAACAAAACAGTTCAGGGTGTCAACGATTACGAAATAAAATACAAGGTTGCAAACGGGGTTAGATCTGGCAACTCGCAGTTTGACGAGCTCTATTGGAATCTAAACGGCAACTTTTGGGATATCGAGACCGATCAGTTTACAGCTCAAATTCATTTCCCACAAGGAGCAAGCCAAGGCAATATTCAGACGTCCCTTTACTCTGGAGAGTTTGGTGTGTCCTCGTCCGATAACGCAACTTTAAAATGGATAGATGATCAGACGCTTGAGGTCAGGTCCCTAAGAACGCTTGAAATCGGCGAGGGCATCACTTTATCTGCCACCTTTCCAAAAGGCGTGGTTACGCCTTATCATCCTTCTTTTTTTGAAACCTATGGCAAGTACTTCTATCTACTGATCCCTATTCTGGTCTTCCTGCTTTGTTTCTCTCTATGGAAAAAGTACGGACGCGATCCGAAGGTAAATCCAACAATTGCCCCAGAATTTGATATTCCCGACAAATTATCCCCGATGGCTTTGGGCATGGTTTATACCGATGGCATTTTAAAAAATCATTTTATCTCAGCGTCAATAATTGGTCTGGCGGTAAAGGGTGCGCTAAAGATCGAAGAGATCAAACAAAAAGGTGTTTTTTCATCCCAAGATTTCAAATTAACCCGCCTGACCGGGAAAACAAAGCCGTTGACAGCTGACGAAGAAAAACTCATTGAAAGTTTATTCGGCGCAAAAACAGAGATCATGTTGTCAGATTTAAAAAATTCTTTTTATACTGAAATTCCATCTTTGAGCTCAAAGGTAAAAAACGATCTTGTCAAAAAAGAGTATCTGATGCCATATTCCCGCGTGGGGCAGATATTGTTTATAGTTGCAGGCGTTATTCTCCTGATGCTGACTTTTACTTCTTTTGTTTTTTCGGGATATCTCGCTTTAAGTTTATTTTTATCTTCCGCTCTTTTTATCTTTTTCTCCTTTCTTATGCCCAAACGACCGCTGGAGGGAGCGAAGTTTTACTATAAGGTTTTAGGATTAAAACTTTTTTTGAACACGGCCGAAAAATACAGACAACGATTTTTTGAAAAGGAAGGCATTTTTGAAAAGTTCCTGCCATACGCCATGATGTTTGGAATGACAAAACTCTGGATTGATAAAATTAAACAGATCTATGGCGAGAAGTATTTTGCCTCCTACTACCCGATCTGGTATGTAGGTTCCATTTCTCACTTCAACGCAAACACATTTAACTCCATGGTTTCGTCTATGTCGACGCATATGTCTTCAACTATTTCATCCCACCCGTCTAGCTCTGGATCAGGCGGAGGTGGGTTCTCCGGAGGCGGTGGCGGAGGCGGTGGCGGAGGCGGTTGGTAGATCTTAGTTAACTTCAAAAACCTTTACTTTTGATCTTCGCCCATGAGTTAGTTCAATCGCTGATTTAGGGCAGTCAAAATATTCGGACAAAAGCTCGACTATCCTAATATTTGCCTTACCACCCTCAGGTACCTGATTGATAAAAACCTTATATTCAACTGACGAGATCTTCTCTACTCGTTCGGTTTTCGCACCTGTCTTGGCGTAAACTGTAATTTTCATTTTATGAGGCAGCAGCTTCAGAGCCCGAGCGCTCCACGTGTGTCCATTCGCATCCGCTTTCCCCGGTTCGATATTCTTTGATAAGCTTCCATATGCTTAAGAAACCCCTTATCGTTGCAACGTATTCAACGAAGGTAAGGATATACATAAAAATATAGGCAAGGGGTGCAAAGGCGGAAAGCTTTGCCCTCTCCTTCAAACTGTAGCTTTGACTTGCGCCGGCTACCTGTATAATCGTATAAAAACAGAACGTAAGCACTGCTCCGATGATCATAGAATAATCGTTGTATTCATATACAAGGTAGAAAATAAGGCCAATCGTTAACGGTTCGGTGGCGAAAGCTAGCTCACCAAACAAGGCGTAGGGCAGGTATATCCAAGATAATACCTTGCCATGGCTTTTATTTCTTGAATAAAACAGCCCCTTTCGTTTTAGAAAAACCTGATAACGTCCATACTTCCAACGGCTGCGTTGATTAATAAGATCAGAAACGCTTACTACCGCTTCGGTGAAAGCGATCATTTTTGGATTAAATCCGATGAATTTGCTCCTGCCATAATGCTCCAGCATTTTCATCGACAGATCGATATCTTCTGTGATCGTATTGGTATCATAATAATTTAATTTTCTCAAAATTCTCATTCTGTACATTGAGCCGATTCCCCCAACAATATATTGACTGCGTGCGACAGTTTCAGCTTTTTTCATCTGATGGCAGGTCAGGTACTCTATCCTTTGAATTAGGTTTAGAGCTCCTCGGCTTGGTATAATTTTAACATTTGACGCTAAAGAACCGAGGTTTTTTTCGCGAAAACAATAAACTGCCTCACTTAGGGCATTTTTGTCTAATGTAGAGTCAGCATCAAGGCACATAAAAAGAGATCCATGGGCGTATTTTAAGGCCTCGTTCATCGCGCGCGCTTTACCGCGGACATTTACATTCAAAACCGTGATTTTCTTGAACCGTTTTTTATACTGCCTCTGAAAATTTTGCGCGATTTGCCCCGTTTTGTCATCGCTGGTGTCGTTAGCAATAATTAGTTCGACGTTTTTATAACTATTATCCGCAATACTCAACAGATTTCTCTTTAAGGTTCTTTGTTCGTTGTGAGCCGGCACGACAACCGTTATCAATGGATTATATCTCTTAGAGAAGTAACCATTCGACTGACATCCACCTTCCTTGCGGTTGCGAATGTCCCGTATATCATAGATATCACCCGCAACCGAAAAAAAGACCAACCGCAAAAGATTGACTAAGCTTAAAACAAAAACGAATAGCGCAATATATAACAGCACTAGTTTTTGTTATTTTACTGCGTTTCTCTTCTCGAGATATAGACGATATAAGCGAATAGCTAGCAAAATTAAAGCAGCAAGAATAAGTCCAAATAGGATGCATTTGAAGATTGAGTAATTACTTAAAAATCCCAATCCCGCTGCTCCTGCGACTGCTGTAGATGCTCCCAAGACGCCTTGTCCAGTTGTGTCACCTGACATATTGACTCCTGAAACGATTATTTTGATAACGATATTTTATACCATAAATACCAAAATAATGCAATACTCTGAGAGCCAAACCCCTGGTTTTATATCTTTAAGAGCCCAAATAAGTGATAAATAAGATAAGCTGGCCAGACAAATGCCTTTAAGATAGCGAGAACACCAGGCCAAAAACCAATCGTTGATTGGAGAAAGTAAATCGCGGCACCGATAGCACCGAGGAAGTAAATTCCCCCTCCTGTGCCGTTGTGATCATGCCACTTTGTTCTCCCGCACACATTCCCTACTTTTACTTCTTTTTCTTGTGCCATTTTAGTCCCCCGCCCTTTTGGGCATTTATGTTTACATTAAATCTATTCTAGCATTTTAATCTTCCTTGCAAAGTAAATCCGGCCTAAACCAAACCAAAAACCACCCGACGGGTGGCTTTTGGGGTGAGAATTAATAGTTAAATTATTTCTCTTCGGTAACGATAGACACCTTGGTGGCGTTTTCGCCCTTGTCGGATTGGCCGATCTCAAACTGAACCTTGTCGCCTTCATTCAATTGCTCGAATGTAACGCCGACAAGATCATTTGAATGGAAGAAAAGTTCTTTTTCTCTTCCTTCAATTGAGATGAATCCAAAACCACGGTCTGTCTTTCGCTTTATTGTTCCAGTTTCCATGTTTATATTCTTATTTGATCTTTTGCAACTTATTCTCTCGCAAAACCAATAGTTCGACGACGCTACCATTTGCGTTAAATTGCGCTTATATTATAGCAGATTTAGTACAAATATGATATAGCAGCTCTATTTATCGTATTTTTCGACACGGTTTGCGGGTGGAACGCAAACCTATACTGCGCAATCACACTCAAATCACGATTATTATGACTTATCGTATTTCTCCACAAATTCTTTTATCGCATCGATGTTTTCAAGCACCAATTTCGCCTTTTTTACACCGAATTGAAACGGATATTGATCTTCCTCGCTGTTTTTTAGGACAATCATTTTATTACCCTTGAACTCTGCCTCTTCCACAATAGCCATACACCCTCCCTTTAATATTATTTGTTATATCTTAGCAGAAAAGATCAGACAAGATAAATCTTGTGATGATGGCAAGCTAAAGCTTGCCAGGAACTGTGGGGGCAAGAAGACCTACTCTTGAAGCGTTCTTCCTGCCCCCACACCCCCACTAACTAGCTCGCTTCAATGACAACTTTAATTTTCTCTTTCTGATTCAAGAAACGTCAACAGGTTTGTGACACTTAAATCGAAGCAAGAAAATCATCGTCTGCTTAGTACCGGCTTAAATTCATTTTCGCCGTGGTTCACGCTTTTTGCGGTTACGCAAAAAGCAACAAATGCTTCCTTCAACAAAAGATGATTTTTGCTTCGTGGAAAGCCGGAACTGCATACCCGTTTAAACTTATAACGGGATAAATTCCGGAAGGAATTCCACAGAAAGAAAATCATGCTTTTGAGCGTGCTAGTTAGTGGGGGTGTGGGGGGAGGAAGAACGCGTCGCAAGGAGGTCTTCTTGTCCCCACAATTTCCCTGCAGGATTTATCCTGCAATCTTCCGCAAACTTCTAGTTTGCAAACCTCTCTATTGTGCCGAAATTATCTTATCCGAAAGCGATCCGTCGAACTCTAATTTCCCGTCTTTAAACTGTGCGCTTTTGGCATAAAAACCGGAAACCCAAGCAAGTTTTTCGTTAATGAAATTTACAATCGCTTGCTTTTTGCCAGAGTATTTTGACAGCTCATCTGTAACACCATCGGCGGCGTAGGCGTAATTTGCGATTTCATTATTAAGCGACAGTAGAATGCTGGTCGGAATCGGAATTCGGTTTAATTTGGCCGAAGTGATGTCAAACTTTGAGACCTGATTGTTTGACAGCGCCGCTGAACCTTTAAGATAGAATGCCGCTTCGGCTGGCAAGATGCTTAACCTATCGATTACGGCTTGTGGTGTGCCGATACCTGCGGCATAACCTTCGAGTTTCTTTTCGTTGAAAACGCCTGACATCTCGACAGTGTTATCAGGATTGATTCTTAGCTGAACATTTTTTATCGGCCAGTATTTCCAAGGGCGGTTATTTAGAAGTGAGGTCATCTCGGCTGAGGTCCAACTGGTATTAACTTCATGCGAACCAGCAAACGAAATGCTCATGCCAGCGTCTGGATTGCCTGAAACCGTTTCATAATTAACTCCGCTTTGGCCGTGGGCTTTGTTAAAATCGGCTTCTGTATATTTGACCCCAAGATCAACCGGCTTGTTGGCGCCCATAAGTGTAGAAAGACCGGGAATAAAACCGAACCAACCCAAAACTAAAACGACAACAACCACAATGCCTATAAAAACTATCCATCCCTTTTTCATATATCCCCCAAGTTTTTAAAATTTTCTACCAAAATCCTACGCCTTCAATCCAGACAATTCAAGGTTTTATACAATAATTTTTTAGATCACACTTAAAAGCGGAACAAAAAGAAATAACCAGAACGGCAATGTTTGTTTTTGGCCGGTTTCGGGCAGCTGCGTCAGCACCGTTGAAGGATCTATAGCGCTACCCCCACCCGTGCTGTATCCGACCGATATTCCCTCAAGCGACAAATATTGTGAGGAATCCATAAAAGCACGAAAATAAAAATCCCCACCGCCGACATCATCGCTAAAACGGGCGATATTTTCATTTATCTCGTCGGCGTCGTTGGCGTAAGTACTATCGTTTTGTGCACCACTCCATTTGGAACCGTCAAACCAGTACCAACTCTGTCCGTCATTTGAAATTTGATATGTGGCTTGCCCGGGACCCGATGATTGATCCTCGAAAGATGTCAGACGGTCAAACTCAAAGGCCTCGTCGGTATCTGATAGCGTTAAGTCGGCTTCGCTTTGTTGACTAAACGTATATTCATAAATAAATAATCCATCTACCGCCGGATCGCCAACGTCTTCCGCCGATGTGACATAGATAAATCCCGGTATGCCGGCAATTGTCCAGCCGCCGGTCGCGCCGGACGAGTGAACAATATCTTTAATAAATATTTTTCGCGTTCCACTACTGTCATAGCTGGTCAATAGACCGCCGGCGACTGAATAGCCGTAAGAGATATAATCCATGCCTAAATAATCAATTATTCCCACGAGCAACGAACCATTGGTTGCACTGGTCAAAGTTGAGTCTGTATTATAAGCGTTCCTACTCCAGAGAGTTAATCCATCTCTCGAATATGTCACTGATACGGGCTTTACTCCAGAAATGGAGGCAAAGCCATTAACGTGAACATTGCCTTCATCGTCCACACCAACTGACTCTGAGCGATCCATTGCCTGACCTGGTCCAGTAAATGCTCTCGCCCAAAGCATATCACCATCGGAAGTTATTTTTGTGGTGACATAATCCTCTCCTCGTCCTGGCCAAGGTAAAAGAACGCCGGGCCCCGTGGTGTAAATGTTGCCGTCCGGACCAACGGACATATGCCATGCTCCGCCGCCTGAAATCTGGCGCTTGGGAGTAGTTGTATCGTCAATTTCGGCCGGGAAGGTCCAATCTTTTTCTGCCATTTTGTCCCAAATTGTATTACCGTCAGAATCATATTTAACGACCCTTAGATGGGCATTGTGGTTAATTAAGCTTACAGTGTCGCCGGAAATACCCGCAGCGTAGAGGTTACCAAATGAGTCGGTACCAAACGCATTGGCGCCAAACTGAATATACGACGGAGTGTCCGGACTCATATTAGCGGTACCGATAATTCCCGGCATGATTTTGATGTCGCTCCAAACTTTATTGCCGTTTGTATCCAAGGCGAGCACATACCAATACCATTGACCTGTTGTTGAATCTTTAATTCCACCACCGGTATAAATATGACCGGACTGTCGATCGTAAAAAAGGCGGCCATAATCGTGGTAGACATAGTTTACACCGGGGCTGTCAGTATAGGTCCAAACCGGGTTCATATCAGAATCCAGTTTTGCTACATAAATTCGTCTTGGCTCAGTCGTTTCTCTGCCTCGGCCATAAATGTTACCCTCGTCGTCAAGGGAAATTCGCCAGAGCGGCTTGGTGCCAATTTCGTCCCATGTTTTACCGCTCAAATATTCCAGATTATCAGGTATCAGTTCGGCACTGCCATTTCTAAAACTTACCCGACTTGCGTCGTAACTATAGGTACCGTCTCCTGAAATTTGAAAACCCTGGGTTTGACTCGTGTCTGCTAAGGTGTGGTCATTGAAAACCAAGACCACAGACAAAAACACCACTGCCAGCCCTAGGCGTCCTAGTATTTTAATCATTTTTAAACCGGCTTAATGATAAGCGATTTATTTGATTATATCAGAAAGTACCAGCTAAAGAGACCGGGATTTTAATTTTTCTTTCTTGGAATATTGTCGTAACCTATAGTGAGTGATTTTAGCTCAGTGTAGCTTCTCCTATCGAGAAAAACACGTACGTAAAGCTTGCCGATGCTGACGTTTTTGGGGAAGGTGCTAATCCGGTTATTCAATTTCTCGGCCGTATTTGCTTCAGCAAAGCTATTTTGTGCTAAAGCCCACTTTGTGCCATTCCACCAATACCAAAGCTTTCCGTTGAATGATACTTGGTATTTGATCTGACCCGGACCGCTTGCATTCTCTGCGAATGAATAGAGGTTGCGGTATTCAACGGCCACATTAGGGTCTTGAATAACGAAGCTTGATCTTAAATTATTAGGGAAGGTGTATTTGTAGCGGACGATTCCATCTGCGGGGACTAAGCCCGAATCCGAGCCCGTGGTTATATAGATATAGCCGTTGGCTGCAGCAATATTCCATCCGGAGTTACTGCCGGTCGGAAAAGTTACTCCACCGGCAAAATAGGTTCTTTTACCTGCGCTGTCGTAAGATACCAACAAACTGCTGTTGTCATTGTTGTAACCGTATCCATAATAGTTGCCCATATAATCGATAATTGTACCGAGAATTGCGCCTTTGCTAGTGCTTGCAAGATCGCTGTTGTCATTGAACGCATTTCGCACCCACATCTGGTTTCCGTTGTTATCGTACATTACGGTTATTGGCGTGCCACCGCCATCGGCGAAGCCACCGACATAAACATTCCCGTTTCGATCAACGCTAATTCCTTCGGACCGGTCCATTTTGTTGCCTGTATTTGACCACGCCCTAGCCCAGAGCATATCACCGTCTGAATCAATTTTTGTTGTCACATAATCTTCGCCTCGTCCCGGCCAAGGCAAAAGCACGCCTGGTCCCGTGGTGTAAACGTTTCCATTACCGTCAACCGATATATCCCATGCTCCGCCGCCTGAGATTTGGCGCTTGGGAGTAGTTGTGTCATCGATTTCGGCTGGGAAGGTCCAATCTTTTTCTGCCATTTTGTCCCAAATAGTGTTGCCATCAGAATCGTACTTGATGACCTTCAGGTGAGCGTTGTGGTTAATCAAACTGACCGTATCTCCTGATATGCCGCCGGCGTAGAGGTTGCCAAATGAGTCAGTACCAAACGCATTGGCGCCAAACTGAATATACGACGGCGTGTCCGTGTTCATATTGGCCGCACCAATTATCCCTGGCATTATTCTGATATCGCTCCAGAGTTTGTTGCCATCAGCATCAAGTGCCAAGACATACCAATACCACTGGCCGGTTGTCGAGTCCTTGATACCACCGCCGGTATAAATATGACCTTCGTGTTTGTCGTAAAAAAGGCGGCCGTAATCGTGGTAAACATAGTTCGCACCGGGGTTGTCAGTGTAGGTCCAGACCCTTTCCATCGAACTGTTGAGCTTCGCCACAAAGGGGTGGTTTGGATTGGCTCCAATATTGCCTTTGGTGTATAGGTTCCCTTCTTGGTCTGTTGCAATTCGCCACGCAGGGTCTAAGCCGAGCTCAGTCCATGTTTTTTGCCATTCAAACTGGAGGCCTCTGGGAATCAGTTGCGCTCGTCCGTTTTCAAAAGTCACTTTATCTGAGCTGTATGACAAGTTAGTTGTGCCGTCGGTTAGGTACTGGGTTGATTGTGGTTCGGCAGCGAGGGAAACTGCGTTTGTGCTAAAAATACTAATAATTGTAATAGTCAAAACCAAGAACTTTAAGAAATTTTTCATAAGCTTTATTTAATTATTTTGTATCGTTATTATACTTTTTATTATCCGCTAGTCAACGGTGCGATAAATCCCAAAACACTCTTATAATTGCCATTACAGAGATAATTTAAGGGAAGTTATTATAATTTCTCGCCTTTGGGTAGATCGTTTTTACTTTTTTTCCAAGCAACGTATCCTGTGGTGGCGGTGGCGAGAGCGGAGATGGCGGCGATGAGGTCGTCGCCTTGGCCAGCGACCGGGAAAATGTCTGGGACAATATCAATTGGGCTAATGATATAACCGACCGACACAACCGTCGCGATCAGAGATACGATTGAATAGATTTTTAAAATTGATTGGCGAAGCTTACTTTTCGGAAGCGCGAGCAAAACCAAGAAAATGACAATTAAGACGGCAATCAGAATTGCTAAAAATTTTAAAAAGTCAAAGAAGTTTTCCATTTATTTACTCCTTAAATCCCTCGTTTATGTGTGACCCGTCGCAGAAGGGTTTGTTACGGGATTTTCCGCAACGGCATAAAGTGACGCGGTTACGGCATTCGTATTTTTTCCCGTCGGGAGATTCTATATCGATCTCCCCTTTCACCCAAATCGGTCCAGAAACGCCGGCCGGTTTGTCTTCTGTTAAACTGATCGACTGATCGTACTTTTCTTCAATTGATTTGCCACTTTTGTCCCTTAGGGTTAATCTACCGGACGGACAGTCGTGGACCTCTTCTTTCAAAATCTTTTCTGATTTTTTATCTTTTTGCTCCACCAGGTTCCAGGCCGTTCCGGCGCGATCGCAAAACCTCGCCGAAGCGCAGAGTTTTCTTTTGTCGCTAAGAGTCATATTTGGTCCTTCGAATTCCTGGGCCCCGTCTTTGTATTTTTCTTGCGTGTTGGCGTCATCGGCCATAAACTTTGTGCTTAAATGGCTTTTATCACAAAACGGTTTGCTCTTTGACTGACCGCAGCGACAGAGCCTGTAATCCGCTACTGTCTTAACCTTGCCTGTTTTTTTCCAGCAACAGCACTCCCCTTTTTCGTTTGACTGAATTTCTTCCCGCTCGAGCGGAATATTCTTATCTACCTCATACGGTCCGTTTTTGGTGACTTTGATTCTCATATAATTTCCTAATCAAAATCCTACCTTCTTACCCGGTCAGATTCAAGGCGATTTTAGTTCAATAAAGACAAAGGCCGCCAGTGATTCTTGTTGGCGGCCTGGGTGTGGTCGTTTGGCGCACAGGGCGCCTAGGAGGTGGTGCGGTTGATGGCGTCCGAGAGAATTGAATGCAGACGTTCCACGCAAAGGTCTTCGGGACGCAGGATGCTCTTGCTGCCGCTCAGGGGTTTGCCATCCGAGTCGCTGATGTCGCGCTCGAAGACGGGAACGCCATACGTGTAAAACAGATATCGCCCCTTCTTACCTCCGAGCTTCCTGTTGAAGTCGTTGATGACCCGAGCGAGCATTTCGATCCTGTCGATCCCGGTTCTCGTCCTCGTCTCGGCGCGCACTCTTGGTCGGTAGCAGTACACGATAGCATCAAAGCTCCGCAGTTTTCTCGGCTCCATCTTGAGCGCAACGTCAAGCGAGACGAGCGTGGTCCTCACTGTGGGTCCTAGGATGTAGGCGATCTTTTGTGCCATCCACTCCGGCCCGACGATAAGAACCTTGGGTTTCCTGGGCATAGATTAGCCCTCCCTTCAGGATGTGGTCTTGGCGCCGTCGATCTCGCGGCTTGAGTCCTCGTACCACAGTGAGACGGCGCTGGCGATGAGTCCGAAGTCAGCCGGACAAGTTGCTCGGTCGACTGCCTTGTTGATCTTGTCCAGCCGTTCAAGCAGTGGGTTGGGCAGCTTGATGCCCTTCGCGATCGCGACAAGGTAGCGCATCATGGTTGCCACAGCGTCATTCGCGTCCCCCTGGGTTGCCTGCATCTTCGAGTACAGGGTCGAGATGACGATGATAACGCCGCAGTTGTTGCCCAGGATGAAGCACTCAAGGTCAATGCCGGAGCTCTTCTTGAGCTGGTCGGCGACCTGCCGCTCGTACTTGGGGCAGGCGGCATCGGCTTCCTTCGCTGTCTTGATGCTCTTGATTGGCGGTTCCAGGGTGACACTGAGCGCGGTACATGTCTTATCGATCAGTTCTGCGAAGTTGTCGCGCACCGTGTCGGAAACAACGGGTGAGCCCCAGATCGCGATGATACAGCCAAGGTCCTCGCAGAGAGAGGCACGGTGCCTCTGCTCGGTGCTCAGATCACGGTAGGTCGTGGGCTGGGTTGTGGGATTGGGTTGCGGCTCAGTGTGCCCAGTGTTGGCTGCCACGAGTAGCGGAGCCAAAATGAACATGGCGATGACGAATGCGGAGTATGCTGCTTTCACAAGAACTCCTCTCTCGCGACGGTTAGTCAACCCGGTTTTAAAAACAGGGCTGCCTTCACCGCCACGAGTAAAAATCATTACTGTCAAGATTCAACTTTCAGAAAATAGTACGCCTTTTCCAGATCAAATTCAATCGTTTTTGATCTTTGAAAGATCTCCAAAAATTTCCGGATTTAATTTTGCGGCGCGTCCGATTAGAACGCCATCGAGATTGCCGATTTTATCTTTTATATCATCCTGAGATTTGATATCACCGTTGCCTAAAATAACAAGGTCGGGAAAACGATTTTTAATTTCGTGCATTGATTTCCAATCAGCTTCTCCGCGATATTTTTGCGTAGCAGATCTCCCGTGAATAGAAATCAAATCTATACCAACTTTTTGAATTGTATCTATAAACCTTATTGTGTCGTCTACGTCTTTTGTTGCCAACCGAAGCTTCGCGCTAAGGGGTGTATTCTTCAAGGCCTTTTTTATCGCTTTTACAATTTCGGCTGCTTTATCTGGCTCGAATAACTGGCAGGCACCGAAACCCTGCTTGGCCGCCTTTTGCACCGGACAACCAAAGTTAATATCAATTCCGTCGGGGCCGAGTTCATCCTCCAATTTTTTGGCCGCTTGTGCCATGACAATAGGGTCAGAGCCAAATATCTGGATCACAACCGGCCTCTCCTCTTTAGCAAAGCTCGCCATTTCTTTAGCTTGTGGGATATCGCGGATGATGGCTTCGCTTGCAATCATTTCTGTATAAACTACATCCGCACCAGCACGGCGGCATTTCAAGCGCATTGCCGAATTCGTGACCTGATGCATCGGAGCAAGCCCGATGATCGGTTTTTTTATTTTCTCAAACCAATTCATGAGATTTTTTCAATTAAGCTTTTTAGGTCATCTGGTAAATCGTCGTTTATTTCAACTTCTTTTCCGTCCGGATATGACTTAAATTTCAAACTAACCGCGTGTAAAAATTGCCGATCTAATCCCAGCTCTTTTGACAGACGTTTTGATGGTTTAGTAAAATATTTTTGATCTCCTAGAACTGGACAACCTTCATATTTCATGTGAACGCGGATTTGGTGCTTGCGTCCGGTTTTCAACTTAATATCCAAAAGCGTCAAAACTTGTTTTTTATAACTATATGTTTTGATAGTTTCATATTCGGTCGCCGAATCTTTTCTTTCGGATTCGTCTAAACCGAAATCGATAAATTCAACCTTTTGGCGTTCCCTGTCTTTCGGGTCGCGGCGGATTAACGCGTTAATACTCCCCTGCTCTCTTGGCGGTTTTCCGGCAACCAAAGTTTGATAATGTTTTTCGACAGATCTTTCTTTAAATTGGTCCTGAAAATAGTCGAGGGCCTCGGGGTTTTTGGCCAAAAGCAAAATACCGGAAGTATCTTTGTCTAATCGATGTACAATCCCGATCCGCTCGGTTGTTTTCCAGGGAAGTTTTTTAATCTCGGGATATTTTTCCTGCAGCCAATCCGAAATTGTCAGCTCCCTTATCCCGCGGAACTTTAGTGAAGTGGGACCTGCTCCCGGATGTACCGAAACGCCGATCGGTTTTGAAATTACCAAATGGTCGGACGTTTCTTGTAGAATCTCAATTTTCATCATTAGCTTCTGGTAAGGGTTCAACCGTTTCTTCGATAAGTTCTTTTTGCTCCGATTCTAACATGTTTACCTGCTCGATTTTTCCCGCCAGTCGCGAAAAGTCGGAATCAACCTTATCCATTGTTGACTTGGCATTGGTGACATGACGGCTCAAAACGCCTAAACCATCGCCGAATTTTTTTGTTTCAGTTTGGATAATTTTTAACGTCGACAAAATTTGTTTTGACATCTCGGAAATCTTCTTGCCCTGCAGGCCAAGCATAATCGATCGCAAGTAATAAAAGAAAGTATTTGGCGAAGTTGGTATTATTTTTTCCTTTACGGCATAATCATGCAGATCTGTTTCGTTAGAAATTAGCTCGTAATAGACAGTTTCAGAAGGGATATACATAAGTGCAAAATCAACCGTTCCTTCGTCCGGGACTATATATTTTTTGGCTATCGCGTTAACGTGAACGCGAAAATCAGACCTAAAGCGACGTCTTGCATCTGCCTTTTCCTCGTCTGTCTTTGCGTTCAAAATACGGTTGAAGTTTTCCAGCGGGAACTTCGCATCGACGGGTACTATACCCGCTTCAATTTTTATAGCTGCATCCACCGTTTGACCATTTCTAAATTTGTACTGCATTTGGTAAAGCTCGCTTGGGAAAGTTTGGGCCAGCATGTCTTTTAGTCCCTGCTCCCCAAGTCCTCCCCGCATTTTAGGAGATTTTAAAAATTCTTGAAAGTTTTGCAAGCTTTGGCCGATTTGCGACATCTGACCCAGCTCTCTGTTAACTAAACCTATCACTCTTGCGGCATTGTCTAATCTCTCGCCGATAACTTGATTCGATTTATCAATTCTTTCCTGCACCGCCTGCATGTTTTGGTTGAGCATCTGCATCGACTGGTCATTTTGCCTGTCGCTTTTTATCTCCTGCATTTTTCTTGAAAGATAAAAAACTACGCCCACCATTAAAGCGACTAGTGCGACAGCTGCAGATAAAATAATAATAGTTTGAAGATCCATACTACGATTTTACCGAACAATTATCGAACATGCAACTACTGCGACTTTGTAAAAACGATTGAGTTCAAAATACTTAAGTAAGCAGTTTCAAAGCTGGAGTTATTGACCAGAACGAATGGATTCTTTGAATCATAATAACTTTTGTTAAACTTTATAAGATAAAGTTTTTTGTTGTATCTAAAATAACTTAGGACTGAAGTTTCGTTGACATTACTTTTTTCAATGACCTGAACTCCATCTGCTCCCTTCTTCGTTAGTTTGAGAAGATCGCGTTTTGTAAGATCCGGATATGCATCCAAAACGACCTGTCCCAAGGGAGCGTTCGATTCTGACGGCATCGCTATAATTTCGATAAACTTTGGCTCGAATTTGTCATCTAGATAGCTCGGATAAATGTCGATATACGTAACCTGGCCCGCTTTTGTTTCACGCGCTTTATAGTCCAGCGGGTATTTAAACGAAATTTCCAGTCCAATATCGTTGAATGTCTTTTTCTGCTGCGAAAAGCTTAAAAGCGGAGTATTAAATTTTTCGTACGACAAAACAAGAATCAGCAGCAATATTACTGTAAAAAAAGATGCAAAGATTTGGCTTGTCTTTTTGCTCAATTCTCTCCTATTTTTTCTTGTTTCCTGATTCCACGGTCAGGACCGTCTTTAAAGCGACAACGAGAGCGGCAGCGGCGACAAACGAAACGAAGTTGTTTAATATTGCCTGTGTTGTTCCGGCCAGTCCACCGGTTGAGAACAATGCGCTAATTCCCGCCGTACCGATAATCAAGAGTGCAACCGTGGCGACTAAGAACCTTTCACTCTCTTCGGTGCTTATATTAAGAAAGCCAACAATCAATCCGAGAAAGATTAGTGCTGTTATCATCCAGCTCCATTCTACAAATCCTGCGAGAAAAGCAATTAACACCCCGAGTACAAATGCCCATCTTCCAAAACCTGCCATATCCCCTCCTAATTTAAATAATATTTATTTTAATTATGATCTAATTGTCCTTATATCGCAAGCTTAGCCGATCGCGTCTAAACAAATGTCTTTGTACGGGCACTGACTGCATTCGAATTGGCTTGGCGTCGCTTTCATATGTTTTGATCTAATACCCGCCGCTACTTTCTTTATTATTTCCCGCGTTTTATCCAGATCCTTAGCGCTAAACGTTATTTCTCCTTTTAAACCTGATTCAATAAAATGCAGGGTAGTTTTTGGGATTTCTCCATATTTTTCCTGCCAGGCGAGAGCGTAAACCTTCATTTGGGACGATTGTCGGATTCGACGGTCGGCATCTTTTTGCAAGGTAACTTTAGATGTTTTGAAGTCGACAATCTCGTTTAATTCACCGCTTTTTAAAACAAGATCGTAGCGCCCGTTGACTTTTATTTTATCTACACAAAATTCAAATCTTGCTTCTACATTTCGGGGTACTGTTGGACTGTTTTGATCTTCTTGGAAAAACCTAGTCAGGGTTTCTATGCCGGCTTGATGTCTTTTTTCCTCCTGCTCTCTAGTTATGAAACCGACATTCTGAAATGCCTCGTTAAAATCAGCTAAAAGCTGTTTTAAGGTTGGCTTGCCTCGCGCCAATCTTCTGGCAAAAAAATGATCTAATGCACCGTGGATTGCTGTTCCGTACATAAGATTTTGGTTTTCTAGCAGCGGAATTTTAACCACGTGGGCAAAATAAAATTTTTTCGGACAGGAAGCATAATCGTCAATCTGGTTTCTCGAAAGATGGAGAACGTCAGAAGAGAAGCGGTCAGGCAACCTCACGGCAGATGGTCTTGTTTTTTTAAAGAAAGCTATTTTCTCATCAGGTGAAAGCTTGTGTTTGATCCTTTGTGGCTTTGGTTCGCTTAGAATCTCTAGCACAAATTGGGATAGCTTTTTTATTCTCTTGCCGCCGTAATCGTCCGCCGAGCTAAAAAATAATAAGTCCTTGGCCCTTGTCGCTCCAACATAGAAGAGGCGTCTTTCTTCTTCAAGATGAAAATCACCCTCCGGTAATCTTTCTTTAATTAAATCATCTGGTATGGGAAGAGAGTCGCTTTTTGATCTCGTGGGGAATCTGTCGGAGACACAGTTCACGATAAACACGACCGGCCATTCTAGGCCCTTTGCTGCGTGTACGGTCAATACGTTTACAGCGTCAAGGTCCGGATCGATGTCGGAAGTCGACGTCTCTTCTTTAACCTCTAAAATCAACTCCAGGTTTTTTAGAAAGGCAATGATATCTTTTTCCTGACTTGCGTGGTTAAACTGAGTAATCCTATCAAAAAACTTTGCAATATTATAAACCTTTAATTCGTTTTCGACGCTGGGATCTTTTGTCAGCTTCTTCAAATATTTTTTCTTGCTTAAAAATTCGTAAATCACTTCCCCGACCGGATCATTCTTTTTTTCCCTGAAATATTCTATATCTGAAATAATTGCTTTGAATGCATCGCCATTCTCTTTTTTTGCATGGCTAAAAATCGAACGGTTAGTTCGTTCGGCGAGTGTGTACAGCTTTGTTATTTTGCTATGAGGTATATTGTAGATTTCACTAGAAGATAGCTGGTAAAAAGCAATATCGTCATCATCATAAACGAGCGATTTTAAAAACGAGACCAGCATTTTTATCTCTGGATTAGAGAATAATCCACTTGCTCCCGAAAAGGCGAATGGGATGCCTTTATACTTTAATGACTCTATAAACGGTGCCGCCTGACTATTAGCGCGCATTAAAATTGCAAAATCGTTATTTTTGTATTTGTTTTGTTTCTTGAGGTCTAATATTTTTTCAACAACGGTGTCGGCTTCGCAGGACAAAGTATCGCAATAAAGAAGTTCGGGAGCTGTTCCGCGTTTTGTTGATTTTAGACGTTTGTCAATTTTGTTTTTTATCTCGAGACGATCGGGGTTGTTGTGCTGAATGAGATTGTATGCGCTGTCTAATATTTCCTGCGTTGAACGATAATTTTTTACAAGTACGGTTTCGGTGACATCTTTATAGTGTTTTTTGAAGTCAAGGATATTAGAGATGGACGCTCCGCGGAAACGATAGATCGACTGGTCGTCGTCGCCGACAACAGTCACGTTTCCATCCTTTTTTGAAAGTAATTTAATAATCTCGTTTTGTGCATAGTTTGTATCCTGAAATTCATCAACCAAGATGAACTTGCATTTACTCTGGCATTCACTCAAAATTCTTTTATTTTCACGAAGCAGCTTGTAGGTTCGGTATATTTGGTCGCCAAAATCGAGGTTACCCGCCTGGATCATCAGGTCTTCATATCTTTGATATGCAACTGCTAATTCGATTGCTTTTTCAGCTTCGATCTTTTCTTCCTCATTCTTATGTTTTTGACCATCAAATTTTTTTTGTGCCCAAGCAAGGTAGTCCTCTGAGCTTATAAGTTCGTCCTTAAGTCGCGAGAAATGAGTGAGGAGAGCTTCGATGTGGGTTAAGGGATTTGAGAGTGGCCTAAAATGATTTAGGTCAAAGGCAAATAGGTTTTCTCTCATGAAGATTGCTTGTTCTGTTTTGGTCAAAACCTTGAAATTTGCCGGTAGACCAATTTCGATCGCGTGGTCGCGCAAAAATCTATCTCCAAAAGCATGAAAAGTTGATATTTGAATGTCTGTGAAACCGTAAGGAACTAAAAGATCGACCCTTGTTTCCATCTCAGCCGCTGCCTTTTCAGTAAACGTAAGGGCCAATATCTCCGAGGGTTTGGCCCATTTCTTTGAGATTATATTCGCGATTCGATGCGTTATTACCGTTGTCTTACCGGTTCCAGCACCGGCAATAATCAAGAGCGGTCCATTCTTGTGCAGAACGGCCTTTTTTTGCTCTTGGTTTAAATTCTTTAATAGATCGTTATCGTTCACCTAAGTAAGGTTTTTTATCAAATCTTCCTTGCTGACTGTGCCGACTAGCTGATTTGTTACCTTGCCATCCTTAAAAAATAAAAGTGTTGGAATGGACAGAACCTGATATTTATTTGCAAGTGCTGGATTTTTATCAACATCTACTTTGTAAACATGGGCTTTCCCCTCTACTTCCTTAGAGACCTCATCAATTATCGGTGAGAGCATCTTGCACGGTCCGCACCATTCGGCAAAAAAATCTACCAAAACCGGTTTATCGGCTTTTATAACTTTCTCGTTGAAATGACTTTCGGCAATCTCCTGAGCCATAAGAACCCTCCCTTTCTATATTTGTTATAGATGTAAAAAACTCCAAACAATCCTGCTGTGAAGATTATATCACTAAGCAAAGTGAATTTGTAAAATGGGACCGCGAGTGTGAAACACTTCACGAATCCAGCTAGATCATGAGTGTACCATGGGCCAAGATAGACACCTAGATTTGAGATCATAAAAAACGTCAGCGAACCACCGACAGGAGCGGCCAGATATCCCCACCAGCCAAACCTAGTTAACTTTCCCCATAAAACATACAAAAGCATGCCGGCGTAAACGTAAATAGACGCATAACTGAAACCAAGGAATAGATCTGTTATCAGCATCATAGCAAGGACTATTGCTGCCGATTTCCACGTTCCTTTTTCTTTTGTGGCAAAAATTCCAATTGCCCCAATTGGTACGAAGTTGGGTAGATGCGGGACAAGTCGAGCAATGACTCCTAAAGCGATTAGTAGATATAACATATTTCCTTAGACGTGATTATAAGTTCGCCGTTGAGATCGGCTCTTCTGGTTTATTAGAACAAAAAATGCTGACTGAGTCAAATTGCGTCAAACTAAGTGTGGACGGCAGCGGCGCTTCGAAATTTAGTCCCGTGACGGCTGTATCAATACTGTAGATACTTGCGAAAGGTTTCGTGGTATTCGACGATATTGTTGGGTTAAACGTAATAGTGCCACAAGAAGCGTTGTAAGAGATGGATTTAAAACTCAATTTGTTGGTAGAGACAATTTCTACTATTCCCGAAATACCATATTTTTGCTTCTTGGCAAAACTTCCTTGTCTTCCTACCTTGGCCAGTTCTGCCTGTCCTGCGGTGCCGCTTTTGAGAAAGTCACCCGCACCCTTGTTGGCGGCCTGAAGATAGCTGTATAAAATAGGATCGGTCAACTGCATTCGTACAAATCCTGTTTGCTTCAAGGTCGGTTCAATGTCACTAATCTCCTGGGAGCTATTTTGATTCGACGAGGTAGTTGTGTCTGTAGTCGATGGTGTCTTCGAAGAACAACCGACTAAAACCACCGGAAACAACAAGACCAGCAAATATATTTTTTTCATCATATCTATTATAGCAAATTAACTAGTAATCAACTCCCTTAATTGCGAGCGTACCCTTGTCATAAGGATGTTTTATCTTTTTCATTTCGGTCACGAGGTCTGATCGATCGATAATCGCCTTTATCTTCGGAGCGCCTGTAAGTACTAATGTTTGTGCCGCCCCCTTGGAATTAATTAAATCGAGAACCTCTCTTGTATTTATGAGCTTGCCTTTGATTGCTCCTAATATCTCGTCCAAAATCACCACGCTATGATTTTGACCTAACGCTTCTCTTGCAAGAAGCAATCCGTTCATTGCTCGTTCTCGGTGTAGGGAAATTGGTTTTTTATCATTCTCGATTCCGACAAAGCCCGCACCGGTCTTAATCATGCTAACGTTCTTGAGGCGTTCTATCGTTTTTTCCTCCCCTGAAGTCCAGTCGCCTTTGATAAACTGGATAATTTTCACTTTCTTTTCATATCCCGCTGTACGCATGGCGAGGCCCAGCGCGGCAGTTGTTTTTCCCTTACCATCGCCAAAATACGTAATTACCAGTCCTTTAACCGATTTTTTACTTTTCACTTTTCACCTTTCCGACCTCGGCTTGTGCCTTGGCCGAGACGGGCAACTTTTCATTTTTTACGAGCACCCGGTTGTTGCGCCACAATTAACGCATTTGAGGCACTTGCCGTTTTGGACCATCATTGTTGAGCCGCATTCGCCGCATAGGTCGCCTGTGAATCCTAGCTCCTTGGTTTTTGTGTCAAAATCTTCTTCCACTAGCCCCAGGCCTTCCAGCTGTGATTGTTCTACGTCCGCTTCGTCTAGTTTAGTTGATTTTGACTCCACAACTTTTTCGTTTTGTCCGTCCTTATTTTCTTCAAACGGTAGCATCATTGTTTTAACCCCGCCTTGGAGAAATTTTTTGTCCAACCACTGTGCCACAAAGTCAGAGATAGATGAAACATTCGAGATGTCCTGATCGCCGGTATAGCCCATTGGCTGGAATCTCATGTGGCGCAGTTGCTGAACAATTGTTTGTATCGGTACGCCATATTGCAGTCCTATCGAAAGGATTTTGGCAAACGAGTCAATCATGCCGGCCGTGAATGTTCCCTGCTGACTCATAGTGATAAATATTTCACCCGGGGTTCCGTCGTCGTATAAACCGACCGTGAGGTACAGTTTGTGTCCGCCAATTTTCACTTTTCTAGTTATCGACATCCTCTCCTTGGGTAGCTTTCTTCTCAGGGGTTTGTACTGAATTATCACTTCCTTATCTTTGACTTCTTCTTTTTTGTCCTCTTGAGAGCTCAATGGTTGCGCTAGTTTTGAACCGTCGCGATAGATGGCAATTGCTTTTATTCCAAGCTTCCATGAATCGAAATAAATCCTCTCTAGATCCTCAACTCTCGCATCATTCGGGATGTTTACCGTTTTTGATATCGCACCCGAGAGGAATGCCTGTGCGGATGACATCATCTTGATATGTCCTTGCGGCGCGATAAACCGTTTTCCGTAAGCGCCGCATTTGTTGGCGCAGTCAAATATTGGCAGATGCTCGTCGTGCAGATGTGGAGCATCCTCGATTGTCATCATGCCACAAATATGATTTTTTGCTTCGTCGATCTGATCAGCGGAGAATTCAAGGGCAGCGAGTATGTTGAAGGTTGGATCGCTGTACCTTTCTTCTTTAAAACCGAGTTTTCGCAAACCCTCATCACCAACGGTTTCACGATTGAATGCCTGATTTAAATCGAAAACCCCAGGCAACATTTTTTCGATTTTTTTAAGCATATCATCGTCAAAGCCCTTCTTCTTGAGCGAAGAAAAATTGATATGGGGTGAGTTTTCTAGGCTTCCGGTTCCAATGACATATCGGATTATTTCTGTTATTTCGTCCTTTGCGTAACCAAGAGATTCGAGAGCTGGAGGGACTGACTGATTTATGATTTTGAAGAATCCCCCTCCCGCTAATTTTTTGAATTTTACCAACGAGTAATCTGGCTCAATTCCGGTTGTGTCGCAGTCCATCGTCAGTCCGATCGTTCCAGTCGGAGCGAGCAATGTTACCTGCGCGTTTCTATAACCGTGAAGTCCGCCTTGCAACAATGCTTTGTCCCATGATGCTCTTGCCGCCTCGATTAATTCAGGATCGCATTTTTTTTCATCTAACTTAAACGGCTTGACATTGAGCTGTTCAAATTCTACGTCATCAACATTAAAAGCGGCACGTCGGTGGTTTCGTATAACTCTCATCATGTCATCTTTGTTTTTTGCATACTCCTTGAATGGCCCAAGGGACTTTGCCATTTCTGCCGACGCGGCATAAGCTTCCCCTGTCATAATTGCGCTAATACAACCCGCCACCTCTCTCCCCTGCTCAGAGTCATACGGGAGTCCCATAACCATCAGGAGTGCCCCAAGGTTCGCATAACCCAAGCCAAGCGGCCTGAAGAGATAGCTATTTTTTGTGATCTCGTAGGAAGGAAATTGCGCCATCAAAACAGAAATTTCTAGAATCATCGTCCATAATCGTGTAGCGTGACGAAATGCCTCAATATTAAATTTTTTCTCTTTCAGATCGTAGAAGCGCATGAGGTTCATCGATGCTAGGTTGCAAGATGAATCGTCGAGGAACATAAATTCGCTGCATGGATTCGAGCCGTTGATTCGTCCAGATGTCAGGCAGGTATTCCACGAGTTTACGTTGCCATCAAATTGTAATCCAGGATCACCACAGTGCCAGGCGGCATTTGCTATTTTATCCCAAAGATACTTTGCCTTGACGGTTTTTGAAATGTGGCTCATATCTGTTCTCCAGCGAAAGTGCCAATCTCCGTTGGTTTCTACTGCTTTCATGAACTCGTCGTCAACGCGAACAGAGTTATTGGAATTCTGGCCTGAAACGGTCTGGTAGGCCTCTCCTTCAAAAGCTCCGTCATATCCAGCAGCGATTAATGCGGCTGCCTTTTGTTCTTCGCGATATTTCCAGTCAATAAATTTCTCGACATCCGGATGGTCAATGTTTAAAATAACCATTTTAGATGCGCGTCTTGTTGTCCCGCCGGATTTGATTGCGCCAGCCGAACGGTCGAATATATATAGCCAGCTCATTAACCCAGACGACGTTCCTCCGCCAGACAAAGGTTCTCCCTCGCCGCGTAAGATAGAGAAGTTTGATCCAGACCCAGAACCGTATTTGAAGATACGCGCTTCGCGGGTGACAAGATCAAAGATACCTCCCTCATTCACCAAATCATCTTTTACTGACTGGATAAAACAGGCATGCGGCTGTGGATGTGTATATGCGTCCTCTGATTGTTTGAGAGTGCCTGTTTTTGGGTCAGCATACCAATGCCCCTGCGGTGTGCCTTTGATGTTGTAAAATAAAGCCAGGCCGGTGTTAAACCACTGCGGTGAGTTTGGAGCAGCACACTGGTTAATAAGCATGTACTTTATTTCTTCTTCAAAATTATTAGCGTCAGTTTTAGATGCGAAATAGCCATACTTTTCCCCCCACCATCTCCAGCATCCCGCTAGACGGGTTACAACTTGTTTGGCGGACGTTTCTCCGCCCAAATGAGGTTCGCCGCCCTTATCCTTTAGCGGCTTTCCCGACTTGTCATATTGAGGTACTCCGCTTTTCCTTAAATATTTAGAAATCAAAATATCAGAAGCCACCCTTGACCATGTCTTAGGAACTTCAATGTCTTTAGATTCAGAAACAACAGTGCCATCGGTGTTTACAATTTTACTGGATCTTAGCTCGTAGGATATCTGATCCAGCGGATCAGTCCCCTCTTGTGTAAAAAATCTTTTTATTTCAAGACCTGTTTTTTTCACCCTGCTTTTTGATCGCGCGCTTTTCTTGGTGCGTGTTTTTTCACCTGTTGCTAGTTTAGCAGAAAGCTTTGGCATTTCTCCCCTCCTTTTTATTTCTTTAGTTTTATCAGTTCTTGCTCAAACGAATCAAGATCCTCAAAATTTTTATAAACACTTGCAAATCTCAGATAAGCTACCTTGTCTAATTTTTTTAAGCGGTTAATAACCATGTTGCCTATTTTCCGTGAGGCAATTTGTGGTTCTGCTGACTCAATTACTTTTTGCTCTATTTCGTCGGCAATGTCAAATATTTGTTCGTCTAAGATCCTATCTCTCCCGGCGACGCGCAGACCCTTTATTATCTTCTCTCTGTCGAATGGCTCAACTGCACCGTTTCGTTTTTCGACCTGCACCTTTGCCTGCTCGACACGCTCGTATGAAGTAAAGCGGAAGTTGCAATCTTCGCATTCCCGTCTTCTCCTAATCGTTCTCGCATCAACATCGCGCGAATCAATAACCTGTATTTTATCGCTTTTACACCTAGGGCAAATCATATTTGGGTTTAAATTAAAAAAGCACCATATATTGTGCTTATTTAACTATAAACCACAATATGGTGTTGTCAAGTGTCTAAAAAAACCAAAAAAAACCAATTCTCGATCCGTCTGTCTTCCCCTCTATTTCCCCTTCTTTAGTTACCAAGTCGCTTATGGCCGAGATCTTTTTCCTGTAATTCAAAATACGATCTCATTCCAGCTTCATCCAAATTACCGTTGGCCATGTTTAGACAAAGGGCGTCAAATTCATCTTTCTCTTGGCTTGTGAGTGGCTTGGCGGTTTTCCAATCGTCTTTCTCCATTTTACTTATAACCTTGAACGAAAATAGCTCTGACTGTGAGAGTT
>Ga0172381_10001701_pt1 | contig 25167 bp, 18 predicted proteins | sample Leawel6488metaG_FD_119754 | JGI IMG/M metagenome (GOLD analysis project Ga0172381, IMG submission 119754) | Leachate microbial communities from a municipal landfill in Southern Ontario, Canada - Leachate well 64-88 metaG | ecosystem: Engineered > Solid waste > Landfill > Unclassified | place... | reverse complement strand
TTATCTGGAAGGTCTTTAAGTCTTTCGTAAAATTCCATTTTATGCTTCTTGCCTCCGAGCAATACTGAAACTTTTTCTCCATTTTGAAAAGCATAATCTTCGCCGACTAAAGTTGTTTTTATATTACCAAAATTATCAACAAACCACACTGAGTCAGAGATATCCTTGATTTCCAAAAGGTCATAAAGATGTCGAGGAAGATCATATTTTCTCCAAACCCAATCTGCGACGCGCGGAAGAAAATCGAAACTGCGGAATTGAGTTTTTGCGATGCGTTCTTTAGTTTCAATGGCCATTTCTTCAACACTGATAAAATCCAAAACATCCTCAATGTCCAAAAGATAAAATTCTTTAATAAGATTGAGTTTCTTGCAAAGCGATAAAACGAGTCCGTCTACAGAAGAAACAACCAGAGTTCTTTTATGCCAAAAATAACCGAAAGGTGTCCCATTCTTCCATTTTTTCGCTTCACCATTACGTGGAGCGACGTTCAACAGAATCACTCCTTCGCGATCCTCAAAAGCATCTAATGCATCGACCAAAAGTCCTGCGGCCTCTAATTCAGACCGCACCGCAAAACAATTCACAGATGCCCCCTGGAACAAAGAACCTGCGCGCGAAATTTGCCTGATACGCGCATCTTCATCAAAACAATCATTAATAACGGAAATTTGCATTTTTATATTTTTACTTTTTTAAATATTAAAAAACGCCCCCTCGCAGGACCGTTATTTTTCTAAGAAAAATTCGATCCCTACAAGACAGACATAGATACTCGCATCATGTTTTTTCTTACAGAATTTTTCATATAAAATAAAATCAATAAGCTTTATAAGATTATAATATAAAAAATCCGCAATTGAGTCAACAATCTGCATCAAAAAAAAGATGTGTTTTCTTCTCCACTAGGAAATTCATCGAATTCTTCGGCTGATAAATTTTTGACCACGAGAGGCTTTTCCTGTTTATGCCATTCTCTCCTGACCTGGTTCATAAAAGAACCTTTCGCTGTTGCTATTTTCTCCCCTCTTTTCTGTTTTTCAAAAACAGATTTTTCTATATTTTCCTTAAGAATATTTTTTTGAAAATCCGTTATTCTTTTGTCAAAAACCCCTATCAGCCAGGACCCATTGGCTAAAGAATCCATAGGAATTTCACGAGTAATTCCATTTAGTAATAATTCCTCCCCCCCCTCGTTTGCTTTTCCCCCGCTTTTCCAGCACCAGATACCATCACTATTTTCTTTTTTATATCTTCTAAAAATACCTTCCGGCAAATACGACTTGGCATCATTATATCTCAATTCTTTTATTGCAATCTCGCCACTATTTTTATCTTTGACTAATTGATCACAAGAAATCTTATTAATCTCATTAATATCGCCGTCATTATTATCAAGATCAAGATCAAGATCAATAAACCAGAATTTTAAATTATTCAGAAAATTCATCCTATCGATGTCTGTCATTTCCTTTCGACTTTCTTCCTCAAAAAGATTCTCTCTTTTTTCTTTTTCAGATTGCTCTTTTTCCTCTACATTGTTCTCGCTTAAATTACATTTAAAGTTTTCTTCAAACATACTTTTAAATTATTTTTTATTTATCAAGTCCCTTCAATTCACCGACGATAAAGTCAACCATCTCTTTTAAATACTCTTTTGAAAAATCAAACTTAATTCCCGCAACTTCATAAATTTCAGGGACAGACTTACTATAACCTAATTTCATAAAGTTTTCATAGCCCTCAATCGCTTTTTTAGGATTTTCCTTGAAATGTTTATAAAGTGCAATCGCGCCGAGTTGAGATATCGCGTATTCGATATAGTAAAAAGGCAACTCAAAAAAGTGCAGAACCCTAAGCCAACTAATTTCCTTTTCTTTCTCCAATCCAGACCAATCCACACCTGTAGTAAATCTATTTTTGAGTCGAGCAAGTTCTTCATCACGCTCTTTGGCAGAATGCTCAGAACTCAAGTATATCCAATGCTGAAAAGCGTCCCCGACCATCACCTTGGGAAGAAGAGATAGAACCTCCTCCAAATGTTCTCTTTTTGCCTTTTTCACATCTATGTCTTTTTTATAAAACTCATTCAAATAATCGAGAATAAAAAGCTCCATCGACATTGAAGCGAGTTCACCAACCTCGGATGGCGAATTTTGATATTGGACTATTTTCTCCTCGCTTACAGCAAAAGCATGCAAAGCGTGTCCCGACTCATGAAGCAATGTTTGCACATCAGTTTGAACCCCGACAGCGTTCATAAAAATGAAATCCGCCCCGGTTTCATTTAAAGGATAGCTGTATCCTCCCGGCGCCTTACCTTTGCGATTATCCAAATCCAAAAAACCATTTTCAGACATCAACCTAAGTTTGTTGGCAAATTCCGGTTTTATTCTCTCCAAGATTCGAATCGCCCCCGACAATAATTCCTGCGTATCCGAAAAAGGCTTCAATATTTCTCCGTCCAAATCAACCGACATATCCCACGGTCTTAAAGTTTCCACACCCAAAATCATTTTCCTTTTCTCGTTTATTTTCTCGAGTGCGGGCAAAACCACCGCTTCGACAGAATTATGGAATTCATATAAATCTTCCGGAGTATAATCAAATCTGCCGGCAGCTTGATGCGCAAAATCTCGATAATTATCAAAGCCTGCATTTTGAGCGATTTGCACACGCAAGCTTTTAAGTTTATCAAAAAGCTTTTCAAACTCCTCTCTTTTCTCAAGCATTTTGTTTTGGACCAATCGCCATGCCTTTTCTCTTTTTTCACGGTCTTTATCTTTTAAAACCAAACTCATTTCTTCCAATGTCTTTTCCTTTCCTTCAAACTCAACCGTCAGTTGAGAATATATTGCACCATATTTATTAGAGAGTTCATTTTCTTTAACAAAAAGAGGAATGTTCTCTTCGCGGAAAAGTTTGATTTCATTTTGAAGTATTTTACCAAGATGAGCATATCTCTCCGGAGAAAGTTTTCCAAAAAATTCATTTTCAAAAATCTTTTTATCCAGCTTGAAAAAATAAGGAGTGGCAGGGGCTATGACAAATTCGTAAAAATCAGCCTGCTCCTTCGCCAATTTCGGATCATCGGCAAACTGTGTCATCTTAATGTGCTTCCACGCACCAACCTCCTCCAAAATATTACTCAATTCACTATATTTCTCAATGAACTTTATCAAATTATCCGCAGACAAGATTTCAGCTTCCAGCATTTCTTTTAATACTTTTTCCAAATCACTCCAACTTTCAACCCGGAGTTCTTCTGAAAAATAAACGCGTTTTTTCTTCTCGATTTTTTCTGACATATTAAATAGCTTAATCATTTATACTTTATATAGTCTAGCAGAAATCCAAAAAATAGAAAACAAAAAATCTTCTCGTTTTTATTGAGATTGACCCAATAAGGTAAAAAGCTTAATATATATGCATAAAGGAGTTAACAGCTATTATGAAATATATAAGAAAAGCAACATGGAAAGAGGTTTTCGAATCTTGGGAAAAACGTGAAAGCAAGAATCCAGATTGGATAAGATGCGCCAAAGAAAAAGGATTTTCAAGCTGGCAAGAATGGAGAGGCTCAACGGCATCTCGAGTTAATGCCGAAAATCTGGAATGGGGATTATATAACTTCGACAACCCTCGTCAAGAAATTCCAAATATTCTCGTCGGACCATTCAAAAGTTGGCAAGCGAAAATTCCGCAATTGCAGCAAAACGAAACTAGTTTTGAAGGTCTTTTGAAAGATTCCGATCAATATGATTCTCTTACAAAAAATACAAAAATCATTTCTGTCCTGAAAGAATTCAAAGAAGTCCCTGAACTGAGAATTAAACTTATAGGAGTTATTAGAAAAGATGGAAAAATAGTATGCGCAGAGGGGCATCACACCATAACCGCATACAGTCTAGCAAAAATGCAAAACTACGTTTTCTTGGATAAACTGAATATAAAAATTTTCTTAGCCAAGATTGACACTGATATCCCAATTCCATAAAAATTATATTTTGATGCACTTAAAAACGACAATCGGAACTGTCGTTTTTATTTTTTTCTTTCAACTTCAAGAATATAAATCTAGCTTTATTTCCGCGTAGCGATAGATTATTTTTCTATTTTCTTAATCGCACCCAAAACAAAATATGCCAAAATTCCTCCAGAAAGCGCGGTGAAAAGTTGGGGCCAGCTCATCATAAGCGCAATTTTAGAAGCGATTTTTTCGGAAACAAAAAAGTGAATGACAAAAGAACTCACGACTGATAAAAATGCAAATTTCAAAACACTTGCAATCACAACGCCTTTAACAAAAGATTTCTTCTGAAACATCGAAAAAATTATAATTAAAACGGCATTAGAAAAAACTATGAAAGGCACCATAGGCAAAATCGCCACAGGTAAAAGCCCTGTTACTATCGAGACCACGCTTGGGATAATTCCAATTAAAATCGCCGTCTGTAATCCGAGCAGTGCAGTGGCCACGAAAAGAGTCGCATTAACCAATGTTCCCGTAATGGATTGAATATCTAGAGCAGGGGCAAAAATTGCAACCGACAAAAGAACAACGAACTGCGCTATAGAGATAGATGCACTTTTCGCCTTCGGAAAAGTCTTGTCCTGTGCTATTACGTTTTCTGCAGAAACCAAAGTTTCTTTTTCAAAAATTTCCATACTTTTTTATATCATTTAATTAAAAAATTATTCCTTAATCTCGACTTCTCTTTTCTTCTTGAAATATTTCGTGTGACATATTCTATGGACGTTTTTATCGTCATTCAAAAAGTCTTTATACAATTCAGCGACAATCGGGCTTTGATGAGCAAGACGGATTTTTTTTTCTTTATCGATTGAATACAACCCCTCCGCGCGCTTTTTTCTTATTTCCTTATCAGTAGGCATCGGTTGCCCTCCTCCTCCGATACAACCGCCCGGACAGGCCATCACTTCTACATAATCATAAAGATGCGGATTTTCTCCCAATTCACGCAGAATTTTCTGAGCATTAGCAATTCCATTAACCACCGCCACTTTCACCTTTTGTCCGTCAATTTCCACTTCCGCTTTCTTCGTGCCTTCCATACCGCGCACAGATTTAAAATCTATATTTTCCAATTCTTCTCCTGTGATTTCTTTATACGCAGTTCGCAACGCAGATTCCATCACGCCCCCAGAGGCGCCATAAATCACTCCTGCGCCTGTCGCCAAACCCAAGGGGCTATCCATCTCTTCAGGTTCTATCTCCTTGAGATCGATTTTATGATTTATAAAAAGCCTCGCCAATTCCCGCGTCGTCAAAACATAATCAACGGGTTTTATACCATCTACCAAAAGTTCTTCACGAGTGATTTCATATTTTTTGGAAACGCAAGGCATCACAGAAACCACGAGAATATCTTTAATATCTATTCCTTCTTTTTCGGCAAAATATGTCTTAATAAGTCCACCCAATATGATATGAGGAGAACGAACGGTCGTCAAATTTGGCAAATAGTCCGAACGATAGAATTCCAAATATTTCACCCAAGCTGGACAACAAGAAGTGAACATCGGCAGAGTGCCTTTGTTCTTGATCCTATCCACCAATTCTCGCGCTTCCTCAATAGTAGTCACATCAGCCGCTACAGAAGTGTCAAAAACTTTATACGCCCCTAGCTTTCGGATTGCCGCCGTCATTTGCCCCAACATATTTTCCCCTGACTCCATACCAAATTCCTCTCCGATGCTAGTGCGGATTGCAGGTGCAAATTGAAAAATCACTTTCTTATCCTTATTCTTGAGCGGATCTTCGACATTCTCAAATTCCCCTACCGCTTCAAATGCCCCTACTGGACAGTGAATAATACACTGCCCGCAATATATGCAATCTTTCTTCTCGTCCAAGCAAGGTTTCACTTGATAGAAAGTGTCCTTTTGTCTTTTTTCCAAGAAAGAAATTCCTTGCTTATGACAAACTTCGACACAGTTCCCACAATCAATACATTTGCTACTATCAAAAATTAGAGAAGGTCCGAATTGATAGACAGGATAACCAGTTTTCCGATCAGGAAGTCTGCTAATATTCACCCCAAACCTTTTCGCCAATTCCAAAAGCCTGCAATCATGATTAGTCACACAATCATTACATTCTTCTCTGTGCTGAGCGAAAATTAGCTCCAGATTAATCCGACGAGCACGCAAAATATCAGGCGAATCAGTCAAAATTTCCATTCCAGATTCAGCCTTAGTTGAACAAGACGTAAAAAGACCTTTCCTTCCAGCGATTTCAACCAAACACATACGGCAACTGGCCTTATTTTTAAGATCAGAATGATAACAAAGGGTAGGTATAAAAATATTATTTTCCTTAGCTATCTCCAAAATAGTTTTTCCCTTTTCCGCCTCAATTTTCTGACCGTTTATAAATAAATTTATTTTATTTTTATCTTCCATTAAAGTATTTTATTGATTAAGCTGCGAAAAGGAACAACCAAGCCTCGCCCTAAAGAACAAGAACTAGTGTTCTCTAGAGAAAAAAATAAATCATCCAAAAACTCCCTATCCAACTCACGAGTCTTCACCATCTCCGCGATTCGATATACCCCCTCTCGGCAAGGCACGCATTTGTCACAATTTTCTTCCATAAAAAACTGCGCCCATTTTTGCATCAGTTCATATGGATCAGTTTTTATGCGATCGAAAACTATAATAGAAGAAACCCCCGAGACTGGTTGATCAAGTTCAGAAGGAAGAAAGATCTCCCCACACGCCCCGCCACCGACTTGAACAAAAAAATCAAATTCAGGAAAATTTCCAGTTTCTTCCAAAACTCTTCGCATTGTATAATCCGCCGAAAATTCCCACACACCCTCTTTTTTCACATCGCCGCTTATACAGAAAAATTTAGTATTCTTATATTTTCCTCCCATAATTTTTGCTACGTGATAGAAGGTTTCGACATTATTAATAATGGTCGGAAAACCCCATAGCCCTGCTTCAGTTGGAAATGGCGGCTTTTTACGCACGATAGGACGCCTGCCTTCAATCACTTCACACACCGCAGTCTCTTCGCCACCTAAATATCCCCATCTTTTTTCAAAGATCACTACCGGAAGTCCCTTGAAAAGTTTTTCCAGTTTAGACTTAAATTTTTTATAGTATTCTTTATTAAGATAGACATAGACCAAGCTATGATCTATAGTCTCAAGCGCAATCTTAATGCCCGCCGCGACTTCCTCTGGATATTTCTCAAGCAAATACGCATCCTTAAAAACTCCAGGCTCACCTTCGGAACCATTGCAAATGATATATTTCTTATCTGCCGTTTGACTTCTGACCGCTTCCCATTTAATACTAGTCGGAAAACTGGCACCGCCTCGTCCGGTTAGTCCAGCTTCTTTGATTTTTGCAATCACATCCTCTTTTTTATCCATAATATTTTATATTTATGTTTCCTATCCATACTTACATTATACAGCAAAATTAAAATTTGTTTAATAAAAAAAGAGCATATAGCTTGGTAACTATATATTTTTAAAAAGAGACTTTTCAAATAACTATATCTGAAAATATTTATTTCTTGCGAGAACGCAGTCTCAGACCCGGTCCATAACGTTTTTAAATTTCGATAAAATATCTTTCATCACGATGTTTATTTGTCATAAAAAGTTTTTTATCTTGAAATCAAACCATAAAAAAACCAGTCAGAGGCATGGTTCCCGCGCGATAAATCAAACCTTGGAGAACAAATTCAAATCTGTCCCCGCGTTTCGCGCGTAAAAAACAGAGCTTTTGTCTGACATATCTTTTTATTATTTATTAATTATATTTTACCTGTCAAACACAATTTTGTGTAAGGTCTCTAATTTTGTGTAAAGGCCCTTTAAATTTATTTAGGCTTTTATAAGGATTTTACATAATAAATATATTCTCAACCCCACAAGCAAAAAACAAAGCCCTTTCAAAGACTTTGTTTTAGAAATATTCACAGAATAACAAAATTATATTTTTCTACCCCCTCTATCTAGCTCTCTCCCAACGTTACCGAAAGCTCCTTTTCCTCTCCTCGATGATAGACTTTTAATTTAACTTCTTCTCCAGGTTTATATTGAGCAATCAGCTTTGCCAAAGTATTCTCGTCGTCAATCTTTTCACTATTCACTTCCAAGATTATATCATTTTCCACAATGCCCGCTTTGTCAGCCGGTGAACCAGGGACAATAGCCAAGTCTGTAATTTTTTCACCGCGACTAATAATCACTCCGTAATTATAAGGAAGACTATTTTCCTCCTGAAGACTACTATCAATATTTATATAACGCACCCCAAGAAAAGCCTTAGCCTCTTTTTTAATCGTTCCCGAAGCTTTTGCTTCTTCGTATGCAGGAATGACCTCTCCAATCGGAATCGCAAAACCGATGCTTTGCGCGTCCGCCATCGCCACATTAACCCCGATGACATTTCCTTCAATGTCCAAAAGCGGTCCGCCAGAATTGCCCGGATTAACTGCCGCATCAGTCTGAATTAAATTCTCCAAACTCTCTGTGCCACTTGACGAACCAGAAGCGTAAATGGAACGAGAAAGCCCAGAAATAATTCCTTTACTCACGGTATTATCAAATTCCCCTAAAGCATAACCGATTGCCACCGTAGTTTGTCCAACATTCAGATTATCAGAATTACCCAACGTCAAAAAAGGCAAATCCGTCTTATCTATTTTCAAAATCGCAATATCGTTATTAGGATCGCGAGCGATCACTGTCGCTTCAATTTTCTCATCCAGATGCCCTGCGTCTTTCAGAATAACCGTATATTTTGCATCTTCCTCTTCAACCACGTGTTTATTAGTAATAATATATCCATCAGCTGAAACTATAAAACCGCTTCCCGCTCCAATCTGCGTTTCCTCAGTACCATTCTGAACTTGCGAAGGAATTTGGAAATTAAAAAAATCGCGATAAAAAGTCTCATATTTAGGAATTTCAGCAGTGGCGATTATGCTAACCACCGAGGGTGAAGCGTTTTTGGCGACACTGACCACTTCTGATTGTTCATCCACAATTTTGACTGGCTGCACATTCTGAACAACACCTTCGTTATATTTATTTTGTAACAAAAAATCTACTGCACCAAAAACAAAAAGACCGTTCAGTGCAAAAAAGAGAACCAATAAAAAAAGCTTTGACACAAATTCCGTTACACCAGACTTACGATGACGCCGATTTGACGGGTCTGACTGTTTTGAATAAAGAACATCATCCTTCTTTTTTTCTAATATATCCGCCGACGTATCCGATATGGTAGGAGTTTCTTCTTCCAAGGTAGACTCGTTTTCAACTTTTTCTTTACTTTCTATTTCCCCTTCTATTTTTTCCATATTTTTTATGTTAAAAATTAATCATATATATAATACATTTTTTTTAAAATTTTTTTTCAAGTCTGGTAAATCTGCTTCAACTAGCCCAAAAAGAAGCAGTCCTGTCAGTCTGCTTCTCAGTTACTAATCGATAAGCTCCCGTTAACAGAAACTGCACAGACAAAAAACTTATTCTAGCGTGAATTTATAATATTTATCTTATCCCCAAAAGATCAACTTCAAAAATCAAAGTAGCATTAGATGGAATCGTCGCCGTTCCTACCTCTCCGTAAGCAAGTTCCGGACTGATTGTAACCTTCCTTCTTTCCCCCGCCTTCATGCCGACAAAACCCTCGTCCAAACCTTCGATAACTTTTTCTGTTCCGACTTGCACGACCAAAGGCTCTCCCTTTGAAAAGCTGGATTCGAGAGTAGTTCCGTCTTGCAATGCGCCGATATAGTTGATAACAATAGTATCACCAGACTTCACTTCACGATCACCAGAACCCTCCTGCAAAATTTCTATTTTTAAACCGTTAGACGAATCAGACCCGCTCTCCGCATTTTGATAACTATGCCAAAAGGTCTTCTTGGTGCTAGAGCTAGCGACAACTATAAACAGACCAAACACAACCAAAAACAGTATTATTAATTTTTTTTTGCTAATCATAATATGTTAATAAAAGAAATGATACAAACTGCGCAAGAATATTCGCATTCTTCTCTCCGAGGAAAAAGAGAGGTTTTATGCAATACGGCTTTTTATGATTTATTGTCTTTACTCTTTTCGCAATAACGAGTGCCAGTGAGGTTATTTTCCTTGGCAACGGGACAAATGTTACACAAACAGCCATGCCTATGCACTTCACAATTAGATTGTGTTCGTGCGCAAAAGAGCACAAGTCCTCTTTCCTTCATACATTTATTATGGCTCGGGCATTTAAAGCAGATACATTTCTTAACATTTTCAAGATTATCTTCCAACATCTTAGTTTTTTAAATTTGATTACAATTTAAAGTTCAGAAACTTCCCCACTCCTAGTATAGAACATTATAACAGCTTTATGCAAAATTGAGAAATAAAAAAAGCGACGGAAAGTTCAGCTTTAAATCCAGTTCGCTTTACCGTCGCCATAATCCCCTGGAGTGGCTTTTTCAATTAATTTCTTTGTTTCTTCTGAAAATACTATTTTTATCTTCTTGGGGACCTCAATGTGCTCGGGGGGTCCAAATAAATCAAAGACAGAAATTCCGATTCCTCCTAATTTTTGTTTATATTATATTAAATTCATAAAAACTAGAATAAGCTGCCCTGTTTTGACACTTTGGAATCGTTTTTTTTCATTTCAGAAATTTCCATTTCAGGCACTTCAATGATTTCTCTCTTGCAAAGTTCAAAAAAACATCGAGCGCAAGCATCCGTATCCACCAGGGCATCATGCGCGTCTGCAAAATCTTCGCCAAAAAGTTTGATATGAAGTTCAGACAAGCGCGGCCACTTATAACCCTTGCCATTTTGAGAAGGAATTTGACAAAATTCTATTGAAGAGAGCATCGTGCAAATCCTCTCTTTGTCGAATAAGTCATTCTTAATATTATTCCTCAAAAACTCCGCGCCGATGATCTTCTCATCAAAACTCATATTATGCGCTACCAAAATTTCCGACTTTCCCATTTTTTCAGAGAATTCCTCCAGAACCTTTTGCAGATTTTCCCCATCCATCATCGCTTTTTCGGTCGTTATCCCATGAACACGAGCTGATTCTTCCGGGACAGAAAAGCCTTCCGGCTTGATAATATGCTCGCATCCGTCCAATCTGTTCCCATCACGATCATACAAAAGCCAAGCAAGCTGCACCAACCGCGGCCAATTTTCCAATTCAGTTACTGGCGCATTCCAATTCCGAGGCAGTCCCGTTGTTTCTGTATCAAAAAATAAAAACATACAAAATTATTAAATTTATATGTTTTTATTATAGAACAAATTTTCCAAAAAGAAAAATCAAGTGCAATATGCAAGCATCAAGCTCTGTCCTTTTAGATGTTTAAAAGGTCAGCCCTTAAAAAAACATTTATAAAATTTAAAAAAGAACTATTGCATCTGCAACGTTTCGAGGACGGACCTCTAAAATGCGAAGGTCTGACCTCTGTGCAAATCAATATATATTTCAATCAAATCCTACCTGCGAGCAAGTCTTCTTCAAATTCCAAAATGCCTTTGAAATTCGTCGGATATTTACTAACGTCGGGAAAGTCCAACTGCATTATTTTTTTATAAACAATTTCAATGAGAGCCCGCAGTCTTTCCACGTCTTCTTTCGAAATTTCAAAATCTATCTTAAGAAGTTTTTCATCTTGAGCAGTGATAAAATCGATACCACAGACGCTCACTTTGAAATTACCGTAACTCCTCGAATTCTCAATGAGCATTTTATAAAAAGTAAGCTGGTCATGATATTTATAAGCTTTGATTTTCAGATAATCATCACTCGGAGACCAAGAAGCAAAAGGCTTGCCAGTCTTATAGTCATAAACCCTGAAAAGCTTGTTCGCCTCGTTCTCCAGCGTAATGCGGTCGATTTCACCTGTGATCGGACAATCGCCAATCATCACACCCTCGTTTCGAAAATTGATAGCAAGCAAATCCTTGGCATCAAAAAGCTTGAGATTTTCTGCGTAATAAAACCCCAATTGCTCTCTCCCCTGTTCCAGTTTTTCCGCAAAGTCACCCTTGTTCAAAGATTGCATTTTCAATTTTTCTTCAAATATCCGCAAGAATTCTTCGGACGAAGGCAGTTTTCCTTTTTCCTTGAAAACTTTATAGAATTCTGTGAAGCTATTATGAATTGCCGTTCCATAGCTTGAAGAAGCATTTTGCGCCCCAGGAAAACGCAAAAGGTTCTGCTCCAAAAACTTCGCTGGTCCGCCGCCTTTCACATCCAAAAAATTGTTAAGATGTGTAACGCTCAGCTTATAATCATCCAAAAGCGAGTGTAAAATTTCCTCCTCATCAACATTTTGAATTTCATAATGTCGAAGCTCTTCCTTGAAATTCATAAGCTCTTCTCGAGTTCCGATCGCCTCCACCGTCAGCGCCTCAATTTCCTCAGTCTGAAGATTTTCGTCCAAAAATCGAAGTCGCTCCGAACTTTTCTTTTCGTTTTCCGCTGCCGAATAGTTAGTCAGATAAAGATTACTCTTGGCGCGCGTGATTGCCACGAAGAAAAGTCGAATCTTGTCGTCAATGTCATCCTTCTCAGGAACAAGCGGAATGTTAACAGGAAAATTGAGCTTGCTCTGGTTTCGCATTTTGATCCAAGTATTCTCGTTGCAATTTATTATAAACACCGAATCAAACTCCAAACCTTTCGCCTTGTGCGCTGTAAGAAGACTGACCGCTTTCCCGCCTTTACAAAGCCGATGAGATTTATAGATAGGGATTTTGTGCGTCTCATGAATTTCCACAAACTCCACCAAATCCTTAATGGACAAAATCTGACGTTTACGATAGGCGCGAAGCTCGCCGAAAAGTGTCTGCAAGTCAAAAAGGTGCTCCACATATTCCAACCGTCCGCTCTGAAAATTTTCCATAGAAAAATAGTATTCCTTGAAATTGCTCACATAATCGATGCCCTCAATCTTCTTGACCCCAGTAATGAAGTCCAAAATTTCTTCCATAGTTCGGCGCTTGGCTTCCGTCCCGAGCGCAATCAAAAACTCCGCCACTTGACGAGGCTTGCCGCCATACTCCATCATAATTTCCAACCAATTTTTACTACGGCTCTTATGCGAGAGCGAAGAAATTTTCCAAATGTCCGCCCGCTCGATTTCGAAAAAAGCGAAAGACAGAATGTCTGGCAAATATTCATCCGCCTCCGACGCAGATTTTTGATTGAGAGAATTCACAAAACTAGCAAGTGCGATTATTTCCTGAATCAATTTTTCCTCCAAAATGTTCCGATTGCGTTCATACAAAGCTGGCACATCGTAATAATTCAAAATTGCCAGAAGCTCCTCCAAATCACTATGTTTGCGAGAAATGATAGCAATTTCTTCCTCAGAATTTCCCGTGCGCAATTTCTTAATCTCCTCCGCAATGAAAATATATTGCTCCAATTTCGTCTCAAACTCTTTCTGCGATATAGCCCCAGCCTTGATTTTCGAATTGGCGGCAATCAAATCCTTCACGATTTCTTTATCTTTTTTCACCAACCGATCCTCCGCCCGCTCAATCACACCTTTGGAATAATCCAAAATTTCCTGCGTCGAGCGATAGTTATGCGTCAGCACGACCTTTTTCACCTCTTTATATTTCTTCAAAAAATCTGTCACATTCCGCAAATTGGCTCCCTGAAATTTATAGATAGATTGATCGTCATCTCCCACCGCCAAAATATTAGGACGCCCCTCGTTAATTTCCATATTCAAAATCGCGTCCAAAAGTCGCATCTGCACGCCGCTAGTGTCCTGAAATTCATCAACCAAAACGTAAAGATATTTTTCTTGAAGCTCATAACGAAGCTCCAGGTTGTCTTCAAGTTCGCGAACCGTGTCCAAAATCATATCAGCAAAATCATAAAACCCCTGTTTGTGGATTTCCTTCTGATACTGCGCATAAACTTTCGCCAAATCCAAAAGCTCCTTATTCTGAAAATGACTAGCAAGAAGCCACTCTCCACTAGCATTTTTCTTGAGAAAGTTTTTCTTCCATTCTGTCAGTGGCTTAGTCTTAGACCTTTTCTCTTCAATTATTTCCACTTCCCCAAGCGCCTCCTCAAGACTTTTTACGACAACATCCTTAAGCGGTTGATAGGTAGCAAGCGGCTCTTTACGTTCAGAAATCTCTATCGCCGACAAACTGGCAAGCAACTGTTCTAAGGCAGGAACAATGTCGAGCGAAATTCTCTCCTGAAAAACTTGGCAGATCAGCCCATCCGCCTTTTCTTCAAAATCCTTGTTCTCCAAAATCAAACTTTCGAATTCTTCCGGCGTGAGTCCGCCTTTCTTGATGTCGTCAATCCTGCTCACAACATTCCCCAAATAGACATATCCCTGCTCAGGGTGATAACTTTTGAGCCGGCTGTGCCATTTGAGATTTTTGACAATATTCTCGATGATTTCCATTTTGGAGATTTCATCAATCGGGGCATAAGCGGCACCCCCATAAAAACATTCGGGGTGATGATTGATCGTCTCACTGCCAAAACTGTGAAAAGTATGGATGGCAACCTTATAAGCATCCTTGCCGATAAGCCCCGCCAAACGCTCGCGCATATTATGTGCCGCCGCTTCAGTAAAAGTGAGACACAGAATCTGATTCGGAGAAGTGTCGGTTCGGCGCAAAATATTCGCCACACGAAGTCCCAAAAGTTCGGTCTTACCCGACCCAGGTCCCGCCACAACCATCACTGGTCCGTCAATTGCGTCCACCGCTTCTTTTTGCTTATCATTCAAATTCGCGTATCTTTTTTCAAAATTAGACATTTGAGTAAGTTATTAATTTCTGCTTTTATTATAGCAATTTAAACAAAATTTTACCAATGAAACGCTAGGTTTGCCTTACATTGTGCTATTCTTGACATAAAATGGCAAATTTCAACTTGCACGGCTATCCGATATCCGATTCAAAAATAACGTCCTATAAATGCGCACAGAATGAATTCGACTACTCCACGTGCATAAACTTACAAAAAAACGCAAAATATTGCGTCTTTTTATCCCAACAAATATATGCCCCCCTAGAACCTCCCGCCGCGGATAATCGAAATCACTAACCCCAAACCTAAGATAGCGGCGAACAAAAAACCCATAATTCCCAAAGCAGGATATCCAAGAAAAAAAGGCCCCTTATCTATGCTCATAATAAGGGAGGAACCGACTATAAGAGAAGATATTATCAAGCTGAAAGAAAGTCGGTTGCTGGCGCGATCGATAGTTGCGTCCATTTTTTCCAGTCCGCGATGTTCTAAGCCGACATATAGTTTGCCTCGCTTCAAACTCTTGAAAAACCAATCCACATTAGCCGGAAGATTTTTAAGAACACCCAGAGAATCTTCCATAAAACCAACACCCTCCTTGAGAACAGATTTGGGTCCATATTTTTCCCGCACCAACTTTTTCACGAATGGCTTGATATGTTCCACCATATTAAAATTCGGATCCAATTCGCGCGCGATGCCCTCCGCCGTAATCAACGTTTTGAAAAGAAGCGCAAATTCACTAGGAATACGAATATTATTTTTTCGTATCACCTCCATCACATCCGTCAAAATTTTCCCTACTTCCAACTCGTGCAATTCCAGACCATAATATTTATCAATCAACTTATTAATTTCCTTTTTGATTTTTTTAGTGTCAGTGTCAGCATCGATAATATCCATTCTATCCAGACTTCTAACAATACCATCAGCGTCAAATTTAGTGAGCGACATAAGCATATCGGCCAGATCATTCATCGCATCCTGATCAATCCTACCTACCATACCAAAATCAATAAGAGCGATCACATTTCCTTCCTGCACAAAAACATTTCCAGGATGGAGATCTCCGTGAAAAAATCCATCCTCAAAAATCTGTTTGAGCGCCATATCTGCCCCACGCGCAGCGATGAGATGTTTATCAAACTTGGCACTTTTTGATTTTGGCACTTTGCTGATCTTAGTGCCAGAAATAAACTCACTCACCAAAATTTTTGAGCTTGTAAATTCAGAATAGACTTTGGGGATTTTTACTGAATCCTCATTAACAAAATTCGAAGCAAATTTTTCCGCGTTCCTAGCCTCAAGAGAAAAGTCCAATTCATCACGAATGGTTTCGGCAAACTCATCAACAAATTCCTTGGGGCTATAAGAAACCGACCTAAACCATTTCGTTTCCAAAAGCTCCACTAACTCATAAAGAATAGAGATATCATTTTCCACAGTTTCCACAATCCCCGGTCTTTGTACTTTGACCGCAATCGTTTCACCGGTCCTAAGTTTCGCCTTATGAACCTGACTCAAAGACGCTGCCGCAATCGGTTTTTCACCAAAAACAGCAAAAAGTTCATCAACAGGTTTCTTAAGTTCCCTCTTAATCTGTTTCTTGATAATTTCCGAGGGAATTGGGCTTATGCTATCTTGTAACTTGCTTAGTTCCTTAATAAGTTCAGGGCTCACAAGGTCAGGATGCGTGCTCACCACCTGCCCCAACTTGATAAAAGTCGGACCCAATTCTTCCAACGCCAAACGCACCCGATTTTCCAAAGTAAGTTTTTCCAGCTTCTCATCTCCCCTTTTCTTTGAAGAAAATCTTTTTCCAATTTGCAAATATTTCTCAACTTGCGGAAGATCAAAAACATAACCCAAACCGTGTCGCATCAGCACCTGCACAATTTCACGACTGCGTTTCAGATTCTTATAAGTCTCTTTTATTTTCGCCATATTTTTATTTTTATTTTTTTCCTTCTTAAAATTTGTCCGCAAAACATTCACTTTTCAAAAAGATAAAACCCTTGTCACTCGCTTCCAAAAAAAGCGAGCGATAAAAGTTCTAGGGCTATTTCTTGCCGTCGATTTTTTTATTAAGTTCATCTATTTTCTTTTCCAAAGCAGCAATATCTTTCTTGGTTGGCACGTTCACCGTTATTTTGGACACAACATCTTTTACGGCTTTTTCCGTTTTCTTCTCCATTTCTTTACGGCTCTTCTCAACATTATCCATAACTTTTTTCGCCATCACTGCACCGTCTTTTTCTGACATTTCACCTTCCTTCACAAGTTCATCAACAAGCTTTTGCGCTTTTTCCTGCGTGAGAGAAACCAATCCCAAACCGGAAAGAATAACTTTTTCCAAAAGTCCTTTTTTCATATAAAACACCTCCTTTCTTATTTTTATAGTTAACTTCATTATACGCCTTTTTTAAATATCTTTCAAAATATCGAGGTCTGACCTTTCAGATGTTTATAAGGACAGACCTCGATACGAACAAAAAGGACTGTCCTTACAGAATCAAAAGGACAGTTCTTTTGTTTTGTCCTAAAAAGGTGTATGAATGCGGGTGGAACGTAATTGATAATATAAACGTTTTATTCCGCGTGGTTCACGACCTTTCAGTCGTGGTCCATAAATCCAAATACAAAATACAAGAAACAAGATACAAAAATCGATAAAAACAAAGCAAGGACTGTCCTTTTCGCATTGAGGTCAGACCTGTATTGAGGTCAGACCTTTCAGATGTTTATAAGGTCTGTCCTCGTGCATTTTGTATTTGTATTATTTTATTAATCTACACAAACGAGGACGGACCTCTAAAATGCGGAGGTCCGACCTCTTCGCATATTAAAGACCGTCCTTATACAAAAAACCTATTTCCCAAATCTCTTATTTCTCGCCAGCATAAAACCCAAATCTTTTTCAAATCGCGACGGGAAAATCTGGACGCCGAAACCTTTTTTGCGCAGAATATTTTCAATTTCCTGGTAATGTCTGCCGAAATAATTATGATATTCTAAAACAATATTCCCTATCTTGGAAAAATCCTCCGCCGACAGACTCTCGAAAATCTCATATTCTCCGCCCTCGATGTCCATCTTAATAAGCCCGATTTTGCCGATATTGTTTTCTCTCAAAAAATCTCCGAGAGTGATTACAGAAACTTTTTCGTGTCGACAATCCTCTTTCTCTATTTTATCAAAATCGCTCAGAAGATGATGATTAATACTGTCAAGCGCAAGTTTCAAATCCCTTGAACCACTTTTTCCTGCCAACGCTACTTTGAAAATTTTCACATCAGAAAGATTATTAACCGCGACATTCTGCTTTAACAAATCAAAATTATTTTCCTCCGGCTCTAACGCATAAATTTTAGCCGCAGCGTTAATCGCCTTAGCATACAAAGAAAAAATACCGATGTGAGCACCTACATCTAGAATCGGCAAGGCACAATTTTTTATAATCTCCTCTGCGGATTTATATTCCTGCCATTTAAAAATCTCCGCCACCACGCTTTCATCTGCGTCTGGTCGTAAAAAAATCTCGAACTTCCGATTTCGAAATTCTGTTTTCTTGGAAAAAACTATTTCTTTTTTATCTTTTGTCATTTATCTTCTATTATCGATAACATTTTTGATTGCGCCGTAAGAAGATTTCTGCGAAAAATCCTCCGACAGAATACCATCCGAACTGATTGAGCTATCGCGAAACTGAGAAATGACAAACCCGCCAAAATCGTTGGAATCCGCCAAATACATAGCATATATAATAAAATTTTTCAACTTCTCATCGTTCTGCTTTGAAAACTCAACATCTCCCATCCAAAGCTCGCCATGCCAATGATATTTATCTCCCATTTGCAAAAGCTTGTCTGTGCTGTCTTCCAACTCTTGTGCATTTTTGATGTTCAACGAAACGACATCGAACGTTGGACCGTTGTCTTCCATCACTTGCTTCACAAATTCCAACTCCTTCTCTCCTTCATCGACAGCAGAATAAAAATCACCTTCCACCACTACCTTAGTCTCGAAGGATTTTTTCTTAACTGAAAGCGCGACATCTTTGGCAAAATCAAACCACTCATCAGGACTCACTTCTGAACTAACCTGCTTTTCTGCCCAATAAGGACATTCTGGTAAAATCAACATATATTCAGGCGCAAATTGATCCATTAGAAAATTTGTGTCTTCGATATAGCTTTTTCTAAAATCATCGAAAGTCGATTTCCCCGCAGCGTTAAAAGAACCAAGCCGCGATTCTCTTCCCCAAAACGCTAAAAAGATTTTCATATGCTCCGCGCGCGCAAAAACAATCACTTCCTTTAATTCATTTACATCTTCCGCTTTTTCCAACATTTCGCCTTCCAAATTAATTCTGACTAAATCAGAACCCAAAGTCGAAGCTGCTTCAATATCCTTTTTAGCTGAATTGAAATCGACCGAAGATGTCTTTCCGTCGCCAAAAACTGCCGAAGCAGAATTAATAGTCACACCAAAAGACATTTTCTTGGAAACCGAAATCAGATTAGGATCTAACTCAGGAATTCTCACCTCATTAAAAAAATTCGAAGCAAGATTCGATAAAAACAAAAAAATCAACAAACCGGAAACAATCAATATTTTTTTCTTGTCGTCCATAGAATTTATAATCTATATAAGTTGCTCTAATAATCCCATCTTGTGTCGAACTTGTCAAAAATAAAATTATTTTCGTATTGCTAAATAATATATACTGCGTCCTACCAGACCCACAAACGTATCGCAGAAAAACATCGCCACCATAAATTCACCTGCTACTTTCCATTTCCTTCTTGCTTATAATACATCAGCTTGATTATTTCGGAGATGAAAAAATATACAATAACGATGCCAAAAATCAAAATCAGATGAGCCGAAGTTGGAGCGACAAAACCGAAAACTCTTTGCCCAAAAGCGGTGTATGGAAAAATGACTGTAACCACACCAGCCACAAACGCAAGAGAAAGTAGCCCGAAGGCTGGACGCACGGATCGAAAAAATGGCTTGCGGGTGCGGATGGAAAAGATAAAAACTAACTCGGTCAGAATACTACCGATAAACCAATTAGTGCGCAATACTTCAGGTGAAATCTGATAAAAAAGCCCGAAAAATATAAAATCAAAAATCGAACTGACTACACCCAAAAGCGACGCGATGAGAACGATATCTTTAACTTCATATTTACGTGGCGTTTTCAACTCCGATTCGTCGACATTATCTGAACTGACAGCAATCATTGGAAAATCAGAAAGAAGGTTGATGAGCAGAATCTGCAGCGGCAACATAGGCAAAAAATCAATCAGAAGAGAAGCGGAGGCAACGGCGAAAAAATTGCCAAAATTGGAAGCAAGCGTTGATTTTATATATTTAGTAGTGTTGGCAAAAACAATGCGCCCCTCCTTGATGCCGTCGATTATGACGCTAAGACTTTTGTCCAAAAGAATAATATCTGCCGCCTCGCGCGCGATATCAGAAGCACTATCAACAACAATTGAAACTCCCGCAATTTTGAGCGCTGGCGCATCGTTGATACCTTCCCCCAAAAATCCGACTTGATATTTTTCCTGCAACGCTTTGATAATCACATATTTTTGTTCCGGCGTCACACGCGCAAAAACTGAATATTTTTCAAGTGCCATATTTTGGTCCTTCACGTTCATCTCCTCCCAATCCGCAGCAGTAATAACATCTTCAGGCGAACTACTGAGTCCGATTTCATATGCAACCGCTCCCGCCACCTCTGCGCCGTCTCCAGTTATAATCTTAACTTGCACGCCCAATTTTTGAGCTTTCTTAATAGCAGAAAAAGTGCTTTTTTTGATAGGATCCACGAACGAAACTATACCCAAAAAATCGAAATTATTTACTTGACTTCTGGCCTCTTGCTCCAGATCTGTCGATTGAGAATTCACCACCTTGCTTGCCACCGCCAAAACACGATGCCCAGACAGCCCTTCCTGTTTTATCCAATACATAATCTCCATTTTTTGTTTCTTGGAAACGTGCGAACAATATTCCAGAATCCCTTCTGGAGCACCACGAAAAATCAGCTCACGTCCGTCCGCCGTTTCCACTATCACCTCATTTTTCTTCGTCCTAGGATTAAAAGATTCTTCGTAGATACGATGGAATTTTCCCAATTCTTTTTTCTGCAAAGACGTGAGTTTTTTCCAAAGCGCGATATCAAACGGTTCGGTCTTTTTCTTTTTGATGTCAGATGTCGCCAAATTAGCATACAAAAAAAGCTTCTTCGTGTCCTCGCCCCAAGTCTCTGCCACAGCAAGCTTATTTTCCGTCAGCGTTCCAGTTTTATCCGTGCAAAAAACCTCTACGCCACCCAGATCCTCCACAGCAGAAAGTCTTTTGACGATAACTTTGCGTTTTGCAAGAACGCGGGCACTATGTGAAAGCGCAAATGTCGTCACCAAGGGAAGAGCCTCGGGAATTACCCCGACAGTAAGTGCGATTGAAAAAAGCAAAAGCTCGCTCAAATCAAAAGTGCCGCGACGGAGCAGTATATTAGCAAAAAATACCAATGTCAAAGTGACCGCAATAAGTTTTAGGATGAAAGCGGAAAAATTATTAATTCCTTTTTCAAAATTACTGACACTTTTGGTCGCCGTCGCCAAATGAGCAATCCCACCCATCGCTGTTTTTTTACCCGTTTTTACAACAACTGCCTTTGCTGTCCCATTAACCGCCAACGTTCCGGAAAATCCGACATTTTCGGCCTCAAAAAAATTGACTGCCTGTTTTTTTATCGGATCACTAATCTTATGAACCGCCACTGACTCGCCAGTAATAGCCGACTCATCCACCTTGAAATTTTCCACCTTTAAAAATCTTACATCCGCCGGAATTTTATCTCCCGTTTCTAAAAAGATGATATCTCCCACCGTCAAATCTTCGGAATTTACGAGATCCACTTTTCCGCCACGCAACGTCTTCACCTTTGCCACCACCAGATTTTTCAAAAGCTCAACCGTTTTTTCCGAACGATATTCCTGAAAAAATCCCAAAATCACATTAACAAAAAGAAAAATAAAAATCATTAAACTGTCGATTTTTTCCCCCAACAACAACGCCAAAATTGCCGCGCCAATCAATAAATAAATAAAGGCGGATTTGAATTGACGCATCAGAACTTTTTCCCACCTAAGTTTGTTCTCTTCCAAAATATTACTGCCATATTTTTGCAACCGTGCCGCCACTTCCGCCACCGAAAGCCCCTTCTCTCCATCAACTTTCAGCTCATCTAAAATCTCTACCTCTGCTTTTGCAGAATAAGAAAAAACCTCCATTATTTTGATTTTATTGTTTTATAAATTTCATAATACGCATATTAATAATCCCACTTTTGAAGTGGGATGTCAAAAGAAAGATTACGCAGTCGGAGTAGCAGATTTCAACCTGCGCGCACTTAGGAATAGTAGAATTCATTCTGCGCGTATTAAATCGAATAACTCACGCGAGATAAATCCCACTACTGGTAAAAAGACTACAACCTTCTAAACGTTTGCGATTTCAAATCTGCCAAAATACTTTTTCACGTAAAAACAATAAATTTGTCATTCTGAGCGGAGCAGAGCGGAGTCGAAGAATCCCTTCATTATGTTTAAACTTTACGACACGCACACCCCAAACATCGTTACACCCATCATCCCGATTTGCCTGCCTTCTTATATCATCGCACCCTTATTTTTTATAATGCAATAAATTTCACATTTCTATTATCGCATACACCAAAAAGAGAACGAAATCGAATCAAGAGTGCACACTTCTATACAAGTGTGCACTGATTGACGGGCGGCCAGGATATTTTTATTTTTCTATATTTTTATCGGTATTGGAAAGCTCCTCAAACTTGGCTGTCATTGTAGGATTTCCGCGCGTTAGTCTTTTAATTGTCAGATCTTCTGCTTTATTATTAGCGAGACGAAGATTGTCTTCGGACGACAGGAGTGCATCTTTGGTTTTTTGGAGATGATCTATGGTTTTGTCTATTTCTTCGATGGCGGTTTTGAATTTACGACTAGCTAGATCGTAATTTTTTGCAAATCCTTCTTTAAATTTATTTACATTATCTTCAAAGTTTGTGATGTCGACATTCTGATTCCTTACCAAAGCAAGCTCAGCTTTGTATTTAAGAGAGTTCATAGCCGCATTGCGTAGCAGGGTAATCATAGGGATGAAAAATTGAGGACGAACTACATACATTTTGGGATATTTATGAGAAACATCAACAATGCCAGTGTTATATAGTTCATTTTCCGCTTCCAGAAGCGTCACCAGTACGGCATATTCACATTTCTTCTCGGCACGATCTTTATCAAGCTCGCGCAAAAAATCTTCATTCTTTTTCTTAGTGGCAGTTTCGTCGCCTTCGTTTTTCATTTCAAACATAATAGAAATGATTTCATTGCCAACCCCATCGGTTTCGCGATAGATATAATCGCCCTTGCTCCCATTTTTTGTATCGTTATCTTTCTCGAAATAGGCATTTTGAAAACCAGTTGCGCGAAGCTTGTTAAACTCGGTTTCGCAGTGCTGTTCAAGTGTTTCCCCCACCATTTTTGTTGAGAGTTTGAGTTTCATATCTTTACGAAGAACAATCTCCTCATCCTTCATCTTGATGATATCGTCTTTGGTCTTGAGTTCAATGGTATATTTTTCCCTTAACGCAGTCTCGAGCAATTGTTTCTCGGTATCTTTACTTTTCAGCTCCCCGGCAAGTTCATCACGCTCCTTCTCTATTGTATTGACCGCCTCGGTGACGGCAAGTTTTTTCTCAAGCTCTGCATTATTGATTTTTGATTTCATTTTAGCCAACTCAGCTTCTTTTTTGGCGTCGAGTTCAGCCAGTTCGCGGTCTTTGTTAGTCTTTAATTGGGCCAGTTCGGATTCCTTCTTTGCAAGATCTTTTTGCAATGTATTTGTAATATTTGCTTCGGCGAGTTTGATAGCATTTTCTTTTTCTTTTTCTGCGATGTCTAATCGCTCTCTCAATTCTTCCTCAAATTGATGATCTCGAACTTGTTTAACAATATCGGCAAAACCAGCCTCATCGACTTTGAAAGCTTTTTTACAATTTGGACATATAATTTCTTGCATATTGATTATTAAATTTTATTATAATTTTCCTCCAGAAATATCGAAAAATCTTTCAAAGAAACTTGTGAGCTTGCCAAGTACACTTTCGCGCTTTTGAGTTCGCTCGCCGGTCGGAGAAAAACGAGATACTGGTGGTAAAATTTTGGTTATTGCCGTACCAGTCGTTGCCACACTTCCATCACGAAAAGAATTTCGTACAAACGCATATGTTGCATCGGAATCCAGACCTTCATTATCAATAATCTTTTCGAGCTCCTCAATCTTTTTCTTGTCCACGAATTTCTGCCAATCGTCGTCAACTACTGAATGAATATCAAGAGAGGTAATGAATTGATTGATGAGATCCTTTTTGTTTCGTAGTTCAACACTTGAATCAATCGCTTTATTGATATCAACCAAAATCTCGCGATTCTTATTGTGGTCTTCATGATATTTTTTGATGAGCCCTAATATAAAATCAATATTTATTTCTACCTGTTTAATAAGCTCCATTTCAAACACCAAATCATCGTTAATATTTTCTTGGTCAGCCTCGGTGCCCTTACGAAATTCATTATAAAGATCAATGTACATACTGTGATAATCTTGCACATCGCGCTCAGTTAAAATCTCGTTGCCGGCAAATTCGTCAAAGGTTGTCAAAATATTGCGCACTCGCAAAATCCCACCATAGAGCTTGATAAATTCTTTTTGGTTTTGCTCGCCTTCAATTTGCTCGCCAACTGGGAATTTTTCCATAAGCTCTGCCACTAGGCTGGAGTATCCGCGCACTTCCTTATCACCGTCTTTGTAGCCGTTGTAATACTCCTCGTATGATTTGAGAAGCACGACACCGCCCGCTTCTTTGTCGCCGAAAAGAGCGATGGATTCGTTCGTTGCCTTCTCTAGATTACGGAAGCAAACAATATTTCCGAAGGTCTTTACACTGTTTAAGATGCGATTGGTACGCGAAAATGCTTGCAAAAGTCCGTGCAATCGCAAATTTTTATCTACCCATAGTGTATTGAGAGTCGTGGCATCAAAGCCGGTCAAAAACATATTAACCACAATCAGGACATCAATCTCACGGTTTTTCACTCTCAAGCTCACGTCTTTGTAATAATTTTGAAACTTATCCGATGAAGTATCGAAAGACGTTCCAAACATCGCATTGTAATCAGTAATTGCATTATCAAGAAAATCTCTCGAGCTTACATCAAGCCCGCTCGTATCCTCGGAGTTTTCATCAATCATTCCATC
>Ga0172381_10001700_pt1 | contig 25203 bp, 34 predicted proteins | sample Leawel6488metaG_FD_119754 | JGI IMG/M metagenome (GOLD analysis project Ga0172381, IMG submission 119754) | Leachate microbial communities from a municipal landfill in Southern Ontario, Canada - Leachate well 64-88 metaG | ecosystem: Engineered > Solid waste > Landfill > Unclassified | place... | reverse complement strand
TGGCACAAACAACGCCAAATCTCACTTATAAAGATGATTGTGGAGATAGTGGAGAGTGAAATTGATAGGAATATAAAAATAGATAAAATGCAAGATGGATTAAAAACAGAAAATAAGGTTGATACTTCTGTCTTTTTAGAAACACTCAAAGACACCATTTCATCAAAATTAAAAGAAATTATTAACACCCCCTCTCTCTAACTATAAACTTGTAGTAGAATAGAGGAAATAAATGTATGAGAGAAATAAAATTTAGAGCGTGGAATACACAAGAAAATAGAATGATGAATGATGAATTACCAAATCAGATCACACTTGATTTGCCTTATCTTAAATGGATGCAATACACAAATCTTAAAGATAAGAATGGAAAAGAGATTTACTGCTCTGATTATCTAAAGTGTGATGACGGAAAAATCCGTAAAGTGGTGTGGTATGACTTGGGTGCTGGGTGGCGCGTTGGCACAAACGATAAAGATACTTACTTTAATGGTCTTGGTGTTTATGCCGATAAGTTAGAGGTTGTTGGTAACGAATATGAGGGCTTGCAAAATGGTAGCGAGGGGGATATAATGTAACTATGAAAATAATAAACGGTAAAAACACAATAACGACTGAAATCGCATATATCGCTGGGTTTTTTGATGGAGAAGGTTGTGTGCGTATTAAGAAAGCTAATCAGGGCGGAAACTCTTATTATCTTATTGCTCACATAACAAATACCAATCCTATTATTCTTAAAAAGGTTCAAGACTTATTTGGAGGCAATACAAGAGTCCAGGAGAAAGGAAAAAACAAACCAATATATAATTGGTGCATCACTTCTTCGGAAGCAAATGATTTCTTAAAGGTTTTATCTCCATTTTTATTAGAAAAAAAGTCACAGGCTGAACTAGGAATAAACTTTCACGAAAATAAAGAAAAGATGTCACCAAAAGATAAGGAAAAAGATTATAAAAGAATGATGGAGATTAAGAAAGAAATTTACGAAAACCCAGAATTATTATTAATTAACCCCTCATAGAGGAATCAGCTAGCTAAGCTACTGAAGTTATAAAATATATGGAAACTTATAAATGTTACAAATGTAAAAAAGAGTTAGATGCTAGTGATACATACGAGTATCGTGGTGCTTATTCTTGCGAAGAACATTTTGAAGAAGTTCAAGAAAGTAGAGATTTTGAAAGACAAGAAATAATGACCGAAGAAAATCATAAACTAAAACCATTAGAGGGATTAAGTTTTGGAGATAATGTTGTTGGTCGTGCTAATAGAAAGATATTAAAACCACAAATTGAAATTGCTCGTAAAGAAAGTGGAAGATTAAAAGTATACGAAGGAAGAAGTTAAAACCATCCCTATCTAGTCCATAGGTATGTAAACAGAGATTAGGAAAAGGTAGAGTGTTTAGTTTAGGAGTAACAATAGACGGAGGTTTGATATTGATGGTGGCTATATTCATAGGGTAAGTTAACAACCATTTAGAGTATAGAGGTGAAGTCAGACCACTCCTAAATCAAGCACTTTACTAAAATTATTAAGTAACAGAGATTAGGAAATAAGAGATATGGAATACTTATATAAAATAAAAGAAGAAATGGAACAAATAAGTGGTAATTGGAATGGTAAACTACCTGGGTTACAAGAGGAAAGAGCTATGTGGGCAAATGAAGTAATTGAATTAGTTGATAAATTAATAGAAAAATTAAATGAAACTATATGAAAGAAGAAGAATACATAAAAATAGCAGGAGAAATATATGATAATTTTTGTAAGAATTATGCAGATATTAAAGTAGCAACTCCACGAACTACAACATTAAAGATATTTTATCTATTACAAAATAGAGGTCATTATGATTTATTAGTTAGAGAAATGATGAAAGAGTTTTTAACAAATATAGATGATTATGAAGTAGTAGTTGATAATTATAATATTTTTAAAGTAGTTAATAACTTTGAAATAATTTAGTATATGAAAAAATATAAAGTAATTTATGCAGACCCTGCTTGGTCTTATGGAGATAAACAAAACACAAAACTTCTAGGTGGTGCATTAAAACACTACGGAACAATGAAGACTAAAGATATTTGTAGTTTACCTATTAAAGAAATTACAGAAGATAATGCAGTTTTGTTTCTTTGGGTTACTTCTCCATTATTACCAGATAGTTTAGAAGTAATAAAAGCGTGGGGTTTCAAGTATAAAACAAGTTTTGTGTGGAATAAAATAAAACACAATATGGGTCATTATAATTCTGTCCGACACGAATTATTACTAGTTGCGACGAAAGGAAGTTGTACACCAGAAGTTAAAAAATTGTTTAATAGTGTAGTTTCAGAAGAAAGAACAGAACATAGTAAAAAACCACAGATTTTTAGAGATATAATAAACACTATTTATCCAAGTGGAAATAGAGTAGAACTATTCGCTAGACAAAAAACAGATGGTTGGGATGTCTGGGGAAACGAAGTAGAAAGCGATATAACATTATAATTTAACCCCCCCACACATTTAATCTAGCTATTAAAAATTATGGATAAATTTATAAACAAAGTAATACAAGGAGATTGCCTTCAAGTAATGAAAGATATACCTGATAAGAGTATTGATATGATACTTTGTGATTTACCACTTGCATAACAGATAGTAGTATGCTATACTTACAATATGAAAAGATTATTTACAAAAGCACATCGAAAAAAGATAAGCGATAGCCGAAAGAGATTAAAAGAAAATGGCTGGATACCATATAACAAAGGTATAAAAGTTTCAAAGGAGCTTTTATACAAGAATATGAAAGCTCATCTGAAATATGATGTTTCTCTTGATTGGCTAAAACAGTTTGAAGATGTAGAAAAATTAAAATATCTTAATCACTCAATAGCCAGAGAAAGAGATTACAGGGGATTTAACACCGAGATATACAAGCAATTTATTACAAAGTTTTTTAACGATAGGAAGTTTAATCACCTCTTTAATGAATGGCAAAAAACTGGGAGTAAATGGATTAAGCCATCGCTTGACCACATAGAAGCAAAGTCAAAAGGTGGCAGTCTATTATTAGATAATTTGCAATTTATATCTTGGTTAGAAAATAGGGCAAAAATAGATATTCCTTTAGTCGAGTGGAATAAGATTAAAAACAACATAAATTATTATTTATGAATAACGAAACAAAAGAAGGTTTGCTAAAATTAAATTCGGTTAATCAAGGGGATTGCCTTGAGCTGATGCAAAATATCGCTGATAAGTCAGTGGATATGATTTTGGCAGACCTTCCTTGACCTTATGGAACTACTGCTTGTAAGTGGGACACGATAATTCCTTTTGAGCCACTGTGGGAGCAATATAAAAGGATTATTAAAGACAACGGGGCGATAGTTTTAACAGCTTCACAACCTTTTACAAGTGCTTTAGTTATGAGTAATCCTGATATGTTTAAGTATGAAATTATATGGGAGAAGGAAAAGCCAACTAATTTTCTTTTAGTGAAGAAACAAATAGCGAAGCAACACGAAAACATAATTGTATTTTATTCTAATCAACCCACATATAATCCACAGATGTATAAATGCGAAGATAAGTATTTTGATAAAAGAAAAACCTATAATAATTCCGCACAAAAACAAGATAGTATAATAGGCAAAACCACACTTCAATGTAAAAGACGGAAAGAAGATGGACTACGATACCCTAAAAGTGTATATAAAGTTTCAAGAGAAAGAAACTCATTACACCCCACCCAAAAGCCAGTAGCCCTCTTTGAATACCTTATCAAAACCTACACCAACGAGGGTGACTTAGTGCTAGACAATGTAGCTGGAAGTGGAACAACAGGAGTCGCTTGTAAAAATACAAATAGAAACTACATCTTAATCGAAAAAGAACAAGAATACATAGACATTATAAATAAAAGATTAACCCCCAATCTAGCTATTAAATAAGGGGAAAGAATATATGATAAACAAAGGACTAATGACAAGTAATACAGATGAATGGGCTACACCACAGGCTTTCTTTGATGAGCTTAATAAGGAGTTTAATTTTACACTAGATCCTTGTTCCACTAAAGAGAATCATAAATGTAATAAATACTACACTAAGGAAGACGATGGGCTATCAAAAGATTGGAGAAATGAGATAGTATTTTGTAATCCCCCCTATGGTAGAGAAATAGGTAAGTGGGTAGAGAAAGCGTTTATGACAAACCAATTAAATATGGGAGATAATCCGATAGTGATGTTATTGCCAGCCAGAACAGATACAAAATACTTTCACGAGTATATCTACAATAAAGCAGAAATAAGATTTATTAAAGGTCGCTTAAAATTTGGAGATAGCAAAAATTCAGCACCATTTCCAAGTATGATAGTTATATTTAAATAATTTATGCACCACACAAATTACAAACAAATGATAGAGTCAATAGCCAATGAAACTCACAATAAATGGTTAAGTAAGGCAAAAACTGCTAGAATAAATGGTGTTGAATTAACAGTATTACCTTACGGATTTTTATCTCAAGCTGTAATTGAAGTTCTAAAATCCCAAGCCATAAAGAGTATAACTTCTCAAATTAAATACATAGAAAGCATAGATGTTTCAGGCGGAGGTAGTGGTCGTAGATTTAAAGAGCAAATTCTCTCCCACTTATTAGAAGAAAAGAAGAAAATAGAAGATGAAAAATAAAAAAAAAGATTATCTTTATATGTTTAGTAAAAAACAATTAAAAGCTATTGTAGAATCTTTACAATATGATTTAAAAGAAAATGGTTATAATTTTATTAAAGATGATTTACAAATGAATTTTAGAATTTTGGCCGGAGAATTAAAATTAAAAGAAGAAAAACAAGATGAAAACTAAACCAATATATCTTTTTTCAAATAAAATAACCTACAAAAGATTTAAAAAAGTCTGGGATAAATTTCCAGTTGAAGGTGTTGTTGCGGAAGAAATGGTAAAAGGGAAAATTATCTGGGAAATGATAAGGGATAAACAAATTTATGTTTATATAGAAGATATAAAAGAGGATAAAGTATTTTTTGCCCTTAAATTACCCAAAAATAGGAAAATAAATTTATTAACTAACTCTAAAGAGGAAATAGTATGAAAAAAATATATACAATATTAGAACAACTAAAAAAAGATATAGGAGAAGATTTATTTGTATCTCTTTCAGATGAAGATAGAGATTTTATTCTAAAAACAGAAGGTAGTATTGATTTTGGACATACAGTAGATTTAGTAAAACTACAAAAAATTTTACAAGATGACGAAAATTATTATGAAACATATTGATTTATAAATTATGCAAGTAAAATATAAAAAATGTTGCGACTGTGGAAAGAAGATAAAGGGTTTTGGATTTGCATTATACAATAGGAATAGTATAATGGAAGAAAGTGTGCGATGCTATCGGTGTTGGGCTTTAGCAGGGAAGCCTAAAAGATTATCAATAACCTAACAAAAACTATGGGATGTGGTAAAAAAGGTTCTAAAAAGGGCGGGAAGAAGTAAATACTAACTCTAGTAGTAATTAAGATGTTCTAGAAGCACTAAAAGAGACTCGAGAAGTCCATTACTACTAAAGTTAGTATTTAATTATATGCCAGCAACTAAAGGACAAAAATATAATATAGAACCTAAACCAAAACTCACAAAAGTCCTTGACAATTTAGCAGAAAATGGGGGAATAATGGGTAAGGCTATCTTAGATGCAGGATATTCAAAAACTGTTGCAAAAAGTCCTACTAAATTAACTAAAGGTAAGGGTTGGCAAAAATTAATTTCAACACAATTGAAAGATACTAAATTGATGACTGTTTTAAATGAAGGATTGAAAGCTGGAAAACGAATATTTAAAAACAATAATGAAACTGGCGAAATAGAAGATTTAGGAGTAGAGCCAGACTATGCTACAAGGCATAAATATCTTGAAACTGGACTTAAATTAAAAGGTTATTATCCTAAAGAAGGAAATCAAACAAATGTTCAGATAAATATGAACAAATTTGATGAGTATAAATAACAATATGCCAACAGGAATAAAAGAAAACCACATACAGAAGAAACAAAAAGAAATTATGTATAGAATAGCAAAAAGTAAGTGTTGCAATGCGATAAAAGTAAAAAAGGGTATAGAACTTAAAGATAAGGACGGATTTATCTATGGTGCTAAATTTTACCAAGTGTGTTCAAAATGTGGAGTAAAATAATTAAAACTGGAGAAACAAAATAAAGTATCGTAAATTTATAGAAGAAAATATGCGTATTGACGAACCTAAACTGGGTAAGTTAATTCCTTTTAAATTCAACATCGTTCAAGAAAAATACTACAATGAACTATGTAGAGACTACGACATAGAAAACAAAGGATTAAATGTTCCAGTCCGAGAAATAATACTCAAAGCAAGACGTGAAGGATTCAGTTCTTTAATTCTTGCTCTTTTTGCTTCTGACGATATGTATCAAAACAATCCTACTGAAACTCAAGTAATTTCATATAAAGATGATGCTACAAAGACATTCAGTAAACGATATAAACTATTTATAGAATCTGCCTACTATAAACTTTGGGGAATAGAAAACTCAAGAGATATTTGGCAAGTAGATAACGGAAATGAGTTAGTCTTAAAGCGTAATGATGCTAGATTTTATTGTGGAACTGCTAGTGCAAGAGTAGCAGGTCGTGGAGGTGTCTTACAGAAACTATTGCTTACTGAATCAGCTTTTTATCCTGATACTGAAAAGATGACGGCAAGAGAAATTATAGATGGAACTTCTCGTCAAGTTGACTTGAACTCTGGGTGGATTTTTTCTGAGACGACTGCTAATGGATATGGAAACTATTATGAAATAATGTGGCATCAAGCTATGAAAGGATTACTACGTTATAAACCTAGATTTTACGGTTGGAAAGAATTTTATACTGAAGAAGAATTTAAGTTAGCCACTTCTGAAATGGTTGATAAGAATATGATTATGCAAGAATATCCTGCTACGCCAGATGAAGCATTTATTAGTTCTGGCTCATCCTATTTTGATAATTCTAAGATTATAGATTATATTAAGAAATGTCCTCCGCCTATTGCTTATGGCTCAATTACTTTAAGAAATAAAATACCAGAATTTAACGAATACGCTGGAGGAAAGTTAAAGATATGGGAATATCCCAAAGAATACAAATCTTATGTAATCGGTGGCGATACAGCTGAAGGACTAGAAGATGGCGACAATAGCGTTTTACAAGTCATAGACAACCAAACACTTAAATGTGTAGCTAAATTCAGTGCTAGAATACCACCTGATGAGTTCTCACTTGTTGCTTTTGCTTTGGGGACTTGGTATAATAATGCTTATATGGGTATTGAGGTCAATAAAGACGGACTTTGGGTTAATGCTGAACTTTTTAAACTTGGTTATAATAATCTTTATTATAGGGAAGCAATAGATGATATTACAAACAGAGTAGGTTCAAAGGTTGGTTTCAAGACAGACCAACGCACTAGACCATATATACTTGCCGAGTTACAAAAAATGCTTTATAATTATACTGACATTTGGACGAACAAAGATTTCTTAGAAGAGTGTTTGACTTTTGTAAGAGATAAAATGGGAAGACCATCTAGTATGCAGGGTAAGCACGATGATGAAATAATGGCGATGTCTATAGCATATGAAATCAGACGTCTAGCACCAAGACAATATAATCGTCCTGAGGTAAAAAGTCAGTCAGAAATGGTTATACTTGACCGTTTAGAACGATTATACGGAAAAAAACAAAATAAATTAGTTTCACAACAGGATTATATGTGATATAATATCTATATGCCTAAAGGAATTTACTATAGAAAACCAAATAAGATTTCAATAGATAGAGACACCTGTAAAATTTATTTACAGAATGGGGAATTTACAATAATTGATACTGAAGATTATAATAAAGTAAAACATTTGATATGGACTTGTTCAGTTATGGGTTATGCTACGCATATGAGAAGTAGATTATATTTACATCACTTAATTTTAGGCAGAAAAGAAGGATTACATACTGACCATATAAATAGAGATAAATTAGACAATAGAAAAAGTAATTTGCGGTTTGTTACTAGGGAACAGAATATGAGAAATTGTAAAATGAAAAAGAATAATACTAGTGGTGTTACTGGAGTTCGTTATTTTATAGGAAAATGGGTAGCACGGATATATAGGAACCATAAAGAAATTCATTTAGGACGATTTTCAAATAAAGAAGATGCCATAAATGCTCGTAGGGTTGCAGAATTAAAATATGTATAGTATAATTTAATAACTAATAACAAAACTGGAGAAAATATGTGGTAACAAATATAAAGAAAGAGGAAAGAACAGTAGATACTTATAACCCAACTGGAGAAGAGTTAGAGGTTAATGATTATTTAAAGTCTCGTATTCCTATCCTCAAAGAAACTAAGAAGAATATCTTGGATGGTTTTGATTTTGAACAACTAATGAAAGATGCTGATAAAGAGTATATTCCTCATAATTTAAGAGAAGGTAAATCAAGTGGAGTTATGCTTATCCAAGACGAAATCAAAGGATTACGAGGTTCAAGAGTTGTGCCTATCGGTGATGAACAAGAAGATTGGCGAAGTGATGTATCAGAACCTACCTTACTATCCAAAGTCCAAACTGCACTTTCAATCTTAATAGACCAAAATCCCGATGCTACATTCAAAGCCCTCAACGATAAGTTTAAAAAGAATACTCAATTTGCTTATTCTATTTGGAAAAGAAGTTGGAGTATTGCTAAATCAAAGCATCAAATGAAACTAATAGTCAATGACCTAGCAAAATATGGCTGGGCTATTGGTAGAACTTATCCTCGTTATATTGCACGAAAAGGCAAAGTTCTAATTGAAATCAACGATGACGCCCCAGAAAAGAATAAATATGAAGATGTAGAGATAGTTCAATACAACGACATCTTCCGAGAACGTCTGGATCCTAAAAAAACTTGGATAGATGATATGGCTAACCTAGTTGACCCTTGGAGTACGTCTGATTGGTATTATGAAAAGGATTATAGTTGGGATGGATTCTTAGCCGAGTTTGGCGACTATAAAAATATTAAATATGTCAAGAAAGGAGGCAAAGAAAAAGATGAAGTGGAAGATGATGCAACTGAAATGCGAGACGACATAATTACTGTTGGATTTTATGAAAGTATTGACAAAGATTTATATTGTATTCGTATTCCTAGTCAAGATGTAACACTTTATTACTCGCCACTTCCTAACGATAAAAAGAAACTAAGTTGTTGGTGGACAGTATGGAATATCAGAGACCCTAAAACACCCTATGGAATTGGAATCTACGAGATAATGCGAAATGACAAAGTCCTTTATGATAGAGTAAAGAATATGACGGTAGACCAACTTGTTATGGCTATCTATCCTATGCTCTTCTACTCTGGTGCAGGTGGACTTACAAATCAAGGGGATATGGTTATATCACCTGCCTTAATCAAACAGAAAGCCCCAGGAACAACGATTGAACAGACAAAGATAGATTACGACCAGAGAGGTTGGGAGTCTCTATCTCAGATACGAGAACAATTAGATGAAATTACAGGCATAACCCCTACACTTCAAGGTGAATCAGACGCTAAAACACTTGGACAGAGTTTACAGGATAAAGAAGGAGCATTAAAAAAACTATCTGTGCCTCTTAAAAACATTGCTCAAATGTTAGAAGAAGAAGCGTTTATCTCCCTCTCTTGGATGAAACAAATCTACTCTATACCAGAGATTAAGAAATTCGCTAGTGAAGAAGAAATACAAGCTTATGTAGACGAAACAGGACGATTGGCTCAAAATGTATTGACAAATAAAACTAATCCAGAAACAGGCGAACCAGAAGAAGTCCAAGCTGATTTCTTCCCTCAACTTGAAATGGGACTTGAAGACAGAGATGGTGTGTTAGTAGAAAGTAAAGAAAATCGTTTCTTTAACTTAGGAACTGATATTGGTTTAGACCAACTTGATTGGGAAGGAATGATTGAAGTAAAACATGATTCTATGCTCTCTCCTACACCTGAACTAGAACGACAACGTAAAATGGAACTATTTAATCTTTTACAGCCTGTCATAGCTCAAATAGCTTTAGCAATTAAAACAGATGTAGATACTGCTTTAGCTCTAGCAAAACCCGCTTATCAAATACTTGAAATACAAAATGAAAAACCTCAATTATGGTTACCTGACGAACTTATCAAAGCCCTAGAAGATCCCGAACAGTATAAAAAAGAACAACAGCAAAAACTTATACAAGAGCAACAAATGATGATGAAACAACAAGCTATGGAACAAGAGAAAGCCAAGAGTGCTAATTCAATATTCTTACCAAAGGAAAAAACTGGAGGTGGACAAGGTAGTCCAACGGTCGTTCCTCCTTCACAGGTTACGAATAAAGTTGGAGAAATATTAGCAAATGCAGGTAAAATGGGAGTATAAAATATGATAACAAATAAAAAACATAACCAAATAATAGAACACAAAGATAAGACAATAAATGATTATTACGCTAGAATAATTAAATTAGAAAAAGAGTTAGAAGAAGCAAGAAATTTTAAAACAATTTTGGAAAGGTAGATGTTGGAAATTACTCGGTTATATCAATGCAACTAGATGATAATATAGCCAGTATTGAATTTGATTTATTTATAAAAAATAAACCAATAGTAAAACAACTTTCCACCAAAGCTATTCTTATTGATAAAAATGGCGAAGTTAAAAAAGGTTTTACTTCAATTAAAGCAGATAAAGGATATAGTTATAAATTAGTTAGAGAATAATGATAGACCTACAAACAAAAAAACAAATCAGAGGTTTAATGCAAGACCCAAAATGGGGAGCATTTGAGTTTGCTTTCCAAGATTACTTAAAAGAAAACTTCCTAGATACTTCATTGATTATGGAAGATGAGTTCAAAACAATAGTAAATGTGGCTCGGCAAGATGGAGGCAAATATCACTTGAATAACTTTATTAGAAAACTTGAGGAAGCGGCACAATATGATTAACCATAAATTTTCATTTAAGGAAGGAGCACTCTCAATAGACTTTAACTGGTCTGATGAGGTTATTCCCTGTAAATCTGTAAAAATTACGTTGGGCGACAAAGAAGTAATCATTTCAAGGGAGAAATTCTCTACTCTTATGTCTATATTTGCAGACGACAAACAAATGGAGGATATGTTTCAGACAACTAAAATTGATTTCGTGTCTATCCAAAGAATGTTACGAATTAAGACCAACAAAGACTTAAAAAACGGGGAAAGTCTTGTGTTCCCTTATACTTACTGGATACCTAGAGTAGAATATGAAAAGTTGAAGAAAGATGGAGAAATGGTTAAATTGGTAGAAGATAGCAAAAAAGATTTATTAAATGTGGTTGCAGACAATGAAGCAGGAAAAGAAGTCAGAGAAATGTTTTTGACTGGTCAGTTTAGTAAAAAAGTAGATTAGGTCGGTAATCGCTTGACATTATAAATTAATAAGAATAAAATATAAAAAAATGACAGAAGAACAAAAACTAAAATTAAAAGAAGCTAGAGAAAAAGCAAAAACTGAAAAAGAAAGTAAATTTGTTTCTGCTGATGACTTTAATAGTTTCAAAATTTCAGTAGTTGGTATTCTTGAAAATATCTCAAATAAATTAAATAGTGAACCAGAAAGAAAAGTAATGATGACTACATCGGGAGAAGCACCTAAGAAAATAAACTACGACATCCCAGACGGAAAAGTAGAACACGATTTAATACCAGAATATCAAATGATATTTGAAAAGTATTTTGATATGGACGATGGGTTTAAAGCTACCCTAAAAGGAACTCAGTTTAAGATGGAAGTTCCATTAAAACTTTCCAACGCCCAAGAAGCACACAAGACATTCTATAAGAGTGATATACGATTTAAAGTATTAGATGGACACGACATTGAGGGTTCATTAGAAAAGTATTGTAAACTTGTTGCACAAAATCTAAATTATAAACGTAATATAAAGTTAAAAATATAATATAATGAAAACAAAAAAGGTAGTAAGAAAGGTAGTTATAAATAATTATTAATTAATTAAAAAATAAAAATGACGAAAGAAAAATCAATAGAACTTTATTCAAATTTACAAAAGTTAGGAAATCTAACAGGAAGTAAATTTGTCTATGCTCTTACAAAAAATCAAGGACTTCTAAAATTTGAAATAGATACAATTTCAGAATCTATTAAAAAAGAATTAGAACCAACAGATGAAGAGTATAAAAAATATGATAATAAAAGAATTGAATTAGCCGAACTTTTAGCTAAAAAAGATGATAAAGGAAATGCAATTAAGATTAAAAAAATTGAAAATGGTCAAAAAATTGAAGTATTTGATGGATTAGAAAATAACCCTGAGTGGGACGTTGCTTTTGAAGGATTAAAAGAAACATATAAAGAAGTTCTTAATAAACGAGATGAGATAGTAAAAGAACAAAATGAATTTCTAAAAACAGAATCTACTGTTCAACTTTATAAAGTTTCTCTTTCAGATATTCCTAAGGATATTTCTAAAACACAGATGGATATGATAGTGGATATGATAGTGGATGATATTCCATCACCTTTTCCAATAAAGTAAGCACATTAAAAATTAACGCTATCAACTTGGAGAAACTCCTGTAAGTGGCTACAATCTAGCCCTGAGGAGAACAAGGTTTACCTCCAAGTTACCTGTTCTCTTAAGAGCTAGATTACAGCCACCTACAGAAATGTTGGTGGCTTTTGTCTAACTTCCTACTCCTTGAGGAAGTAAATATACAAGGTTAAAAATTATGGCAAATGAAATTAAGGAGGAAGAGACCTTAAAACCTGAAACTGAGGTAGAAACCGAAGAAGAGAACGAAGATGAAACTATCGTTCCACCTTTAGAGGAAAAACCCACAGAAGAAGATATTAAGGAACTCAAAACTATATCAAAAGATGTAGTAGAAGCGATAGATACAGAAGAAGAAACGAAGGAAACAGAAACTCCTGCACCTATACAACCTAAACCCGTAGACGGAGAAACTCCTAGAGAAAAAGCATTACGGATGCAAATTCAAGAACTTAGAGAAAAAATTAGGAGTAAGGATGAGGTTATTAAAATAGCTCAACCTTTAATTTCTAATGAAGAATATGAAGCCCTAAAGGAAACTTATGATGACGATGAACTTCAAAAGTTTGAAAAACTCTTTGATGTTATCGGCAAAAAAAAAGGATACGTTAAAGCTGAAGATGTCTACAAAGATAAGGGTCAAGATACTTTGAATAGTTTTTTAAATAAACATCCAGAATACAAACCAGAGAACGACCCCCAAGATACTAGATGGAATATTTTTTTTAAAGTCCTTGAACGAGACTACAATCGTGTAGGTAAATCACCTACTGAATTAGCTAAACTTTTTGAAAAAGTTAATCGTGATGTTTTAGAAGAACTAGGAGAAACTGATAAAAAAGTTATTTCTAGTTCTAATCAGCGTAATGCTGAAATACAAAAAATTAAGAGTATCTCTCATACTGGTGGAGTAAAAATAGAAATCTCAAAGAAATCTAATGCACCGACTGACCCAAATATCAGAAAGATGTTTAAAGATTTTGATGACGAGGATTTCTAATTAATAACTAATTTACATAAAGTTTTACTTGGAGAAAACTCTTATGCTATTTGACAATGGCTTTTCATAGAATTTCAGGTGGAGATAGAGGAGCAATAAGGAGAACAATCTCCTCACTTGCTTGCTCAGTCGGAGACCTGATGGTTTATAATCGCACAAGCTATAAAGTTGAAGCTGCTCAAGCAAGCTCCGAGATAGATAATCTAGCAGGGGTTTGTATTGAAGCAACAACAACTGACGATACTTCGGTTCTCTTAGAGAGAATTATGCCTGGCGATGTTTATAAGGTAGGAACAATAAATGCGGCAGATGCAACCCATAATTATCAAAGAATGATTTGGGGAACAGCTCATACTGCAAACAATACAGGAACAGATGTAGCTGGAGATACAGGTATATTTATGCAAACTGGGGTAGTCGGAACCAGCGAAATTACTGGTGAATTTGTCACTGGCTCTGTTGGAGATTAATAATTAATAAATTTGTCAGTCTAATTGAAAGATTAATTTGACAAATACAAAAATAAAAATGGCAAGTCCGTTTAATCTAGGTCAGTTTGTAGATGCTACAAACCTAGCAATTCAAAAAATTGTAAAAAAAGAGGCAGAACCAGAGTTACAATTCAAAAAGTATTATAACTTTAGAACTACCCAAGATTTGATTGAGAAGGATTCTTCAATTTCAGGTCTTAAAGAAGCAGAATTTACTGATGAAAACGCAGAGGTTACAGAAGATGTACCAGTGCAGGGTTTTGACCAATCATATACCCAGCAACAGGTAGATATTATGTTGCCTATGTCGTATCAAGTTTATAAATTCGGTTTTACTAAGAGACGACTAACGAACTTTACTAAACAAGTTCTTAATGCTCTTAATCGCAAGAAAGAAAAACTTGCGGCAGAACGTTTAACTAATGGTTTCTCAACTACTTGGACACACAGTGGTGTAGGAAAGCAAACTTCAATCACAAATACAGGTGGAGATGGTTTAGAACCTTGGAAGACTACGCACACTCGTGAAGATGGTGGAACATCAATGAATAATGTTGTTTACGATGGAACTACCTATTCTCTTCCGTTTGATTATGCTGGTTACAAAGCAGCACAACGAACAGCAGGTTTATTTGTAGACCCAAGAGGTAATCCAATGCCAGCTAATCTTGACACGTTAGTTTGTAAGAAAAATTCATCAGTTCATTTTAAAGCTCAAGAAATTCTTGGTGCTATTAAGAAAGGAATGATTCCTGAATCCAATGACCACGATGGTTCAGCACTACCAGCCTTTAAGATTCTCGCACTTGATTACTTAACAAACGATGCTTATTGGGGAATGTTTGATTCTTCATTATTGTCTGATGATTATGGTTTTCAACACATTGAATCTGAAGCTAATAATGTTGATCCAGTAAATATCGTAGCTAAGACTCGTGAGATGCAAATCGTAGGACATACACTATTCAAGCAAGGTTTCAATGACGTTGCTCGTATGTGGGTATTTTCAGCAGGCGACAGTTCTACCACTTAAGTGAGGTTATAAACTTGGATTTATTAGAACTTGGGGGTTAACAGAAATTATACGTAGTGGGTGAGAGATTGGAGGCTCAAGATTCTATACAATGTATGATTTCTTAAAACATAATGACTTATAATGGAAAACCTTATTCAAGTCCAAAGAATATCTTTTTATCAAAAGGTCTTCTTAGATTTGGTGAGAAATATACATCTAACCCATTTGGTGATGAAACGTATGGGTTGTATGTAGATAACAGCACTGGCAAACTAATCTTTAGAAGTTTAACAACTTCTTATACATTAGATAGTGGTGGCGGAGGTTCAACTCCTTCTTGGGATTCTATCATCGCAGGTGACCAAAGTATGCAAATGGGTGCTTTGCCAACTTGGACCATTGATAGAAATTCAGGAAATAATGATGTTCTTACAATCACAAATACTGGTGCTGGGTCTGGTGATTTAATTCAAATCACAAACGTTGGAACTGGTAAAGATATTATGGGAACATCAAGCACTTGGTCTTTCTCAAAAGCAGGAGACTTGGTGGCTAACAAAGTAGTATTTGCAGGAGATGACGGGGCAGATTCTATAACACTAACAGTTGGAGACGTAGCTATATCAAGTGGCTCCCTTACTCTTGTAGATAATGATAATGCTACTTCGCTCTCAATAACAAACGCTACGGCTACAACCGCAAGTGTGATTGCTTTTGTTGGAGGTGGAACATTTACAGGTAGTACAACATCGTCATTTATGACTGTAACTGCTACTGGTTTAACAACTGGTACTGTTATGTATATTCCTGTGGCTACACTTACAACAGGTAAAGCAATAAATATTGTAGGAACAACAACTCTTACAACTGGTATATTGGTAAATATTGAATCAGGAACAACTGGAACATCATTAACTGGTGCAGGACGACTTCTTTATGTTAATCATACTGGTACTGGAACCTCAACTGGAATATTATCTGAATTTGCTTCGGCAGCTGCAGATGAGACAGTTATTTTGAAAGTTACAGCATCAGGTGCATTAGCAGCAGGAACTGCTCTTGCAATTTCTGGCTCTTCAGTAACTACAGGTAAAGGTCTTACAATAAACGACCTTGATGCTCTTACTGATGGTTATGGAATACATGTTAAATCAACAGCAACAGCTATTTCTTCAACAGGAAGACTATTGTTAATTGAACACGCAACTTCCGCTACTTCTACTTCAGGAGTTATTGCAGAATTTAAAACTGCAGCAACTGATGAGACAGTATTAGTACAACTTACTACCGCAGCAATGATTAATGGTGTCGCTCTTAACATCGTGGGGACTACAGGTATGACCTCAGGTTCTTTGATTAGAGCAACAACTTCAACTGCAGGTGCAGTAGCAACAAATGGTATTTATTCCTTCAAGAGTACTGGAGCTTACACTTCTACTTCAAACGCAGGTTTGGTAGACATTGGAGCATCAGCTACAACAGCAGGAACAGTAGTACATATAACATCTTCAAATGGTTCACAAACAGCAACTTCTTTGCTTTATGTTGAACTTTCAACAACCACAACTGGTTATACTGGAGATGTCGTAACATTTAAATCTAGTTCAACAACTGGAGATGCAAGTGTTCTAGCAATTTCTTCAGCCAATACAACTGATGGTACAGGTGTCAAAATTACTTCAGCAGCAACTACTACAAATGGTAAAGCCCTTGAAGTTATTGCCGAAGGTTTAACAACAGGAACTGGTATACTTTTTGCTCATACAACTTCCGTCATCGCTGATGGTGGTTCTATGTTAAGACTTTCTGATTCTGGTGTAGCAACTGGAGGAACAACAAATGGAACAATTCTTGATGTTCAAAGTACAGGTTCAGTAGCAGGAACGCTCGTAAAAATTGTTTCTGATGTCGCGGATCAAACAACAACTTGTTTGTTAGATATTGTGGCTGCAGGTTATACGACTGGTTATACTGGTTCAGTAGTAAAAATCACTGGTGTTTCAACCACTGGTGCTTCTAATGTTCTTTTGGTAACTGGTGCAAATACCACAGCAGGTAATACTGTTAAAATTGACGCAACCACTATTACAACTGGTACTGGATTACTCGTAACTTCAGCAGGTGTAATAATCACGACTGGAGAACTTGTCAGCTTGGTAGCAAATGGTGCTACAACCTGTACTGGTGTATTGCGAGCTTCAGCAACTAGTTTAACTGATGGTTGGGTAGCAGAATTTACTGGAGGTGGAGCAAACTTCTCTGCTTCTGGTGGAATGTTAAATTTGACAATGGGTGCAGCAACAGTTGGTACTGGATTACAAGTTACATCTACTGGTGTCTATACAGGCACTACTGGATTACTTGCCCTCACTGCTAACTCAGCTACAACTGGCGTAATTGCAGCAATTAGTGCTACAAGTTTAACAACTGGTTCAGCTTTGAAGATTACAACTAACACAACTGCAACAGGAGAATATATCAACTGTTACGATGGTGCAGCTGTAGATTTCAAAGTAAGTAGATATGGTGCAGTTACAATCGCAGGTAATGCGGCTGGAACAGCAGCTTTGACACTTACAACTGGAGACATTGTAACTTTGGGTGGTAATTTAAACATTTCCAACAAGATTATATTCTCTGGTATTGAAACAATCGCAGGTGGTGGAACAACAACCGCAGCTGATATTACAAAGACATTACACTCAGTTAATGCTGATGCAGGTGGTGATATTATCACTCTTGCAGATGGTACAATTGGTCAAGTTATGTTTTTTGCTTGTCCTTCAGCTACGGGAACAGTAACAATTACTCCAGCAAATCTTGCTGGTGGTACTTCTGTTACTCTTAACGCAGAAGGAGACACGTGTATCTTAATGTTCGTTGATACCCAATGGTATATTATGGGTGGAAATGGATATTCAGTAATTTAAAACTAAATACTTGGTTCTTTACTTGGGAGGTTTATACCTCTCAAGATAAGGAACTAAGATTATCAATCTTAACAAATAATAATATGATTGTAGAAAAACAAAATCACGAAAATATATCAATCTCAAGTTCAGGTGATAACACAATTATTGCCGCACCTTCGCAAGGATATATTGCTATAGATAATATAAATTTTGTGCCAGCAAATGCCGTAAATGTAAAACTAATATCAGGAATAACTGATAAAAGTGGAGTATATCCATTAACTGCAAATCAAGGATTTACTCAAGAAAACGCCATAGGACATCAAGATGGAATAATTACTTGTCTTCCTGGCGAAGCATTTAAAATTAACTTGAGTGGAGCAGTTCAGTGTTCAGGGTTCTGTAAATATAGAATAATAGGTAATTAATTATATGGAGGCAAAATGGCAACGAGGACACAAAGAAATAATGGAATTTGAAGAGAAGAAAAATAAACTTCTTAGTGAAATTGAAGTTCTTACTACTCAGAAAAATGAGTTAGTTAAAATTTTAGGTGAGATAAGAAAGGAAGTTGAAGTTCATGGAGGAGATTATAATCAAATTACACAAGAAAGAATAAAGATAACCAATGAATTAGATGAAAAACTCATAAAATTAAAAGAAGAAACAGAACAAAACTCTATTAAACAAGCAAATCTATTTAAAACGATAAATAATTTACAAAATCTGATAAAAGAACTTGAAGAAAAAGAAAAAGCACAAGAAGAAACTAAAAATAAAAATGTAGATGAAATAGAAAAACTTACTTCTATTATAAATGAATTTAAAATTGCTAAACAAAGTGAAGTAGAAGAAAAAAATACAATATTAAGTAATTTAAAAGATGAATTAAAAAAAACTAAAGATGAATTAAAACAACACCGAAAGGAAATGAGTGAGAAAAAGAGTAATATTTTAAAAGAAGAACGATTACTTTCAATTAAGAGGTCGGATTTAGAAATTTATGAAGCAAGAATGCGTAAGAAATACCCCAATGAGACATTCGTGCTAAAACAAGATGCAATTATTACCTCGTATTAGAACAAAATTTGGAGAAAATATAGGAGTTGAACTCTTTATTTCACACCCCGACTTGGAAACTGAATCAACTTTTATAGTAACTGACGCAAGTGCTGGAGTTTCGTCTTTCACAATAGACAATGGACTAAAATTTGCTGATATAGAATATCTTGTAGTAGGTAGATTTGGTTATGAAAAAGCTGAAATAGTCAAGGTATCAGGGACACCAACTGCTACATCTTTAAGCACAATAGCAGTTACAAAACATCCACATAATAGAGGAGAACTTTTACAATTTATTCCTTACAATCAGATAGTTATAGAATATTCAACTGATGGAACTACTTATGCAAATTTAGCAACTTTAGATATACGAGCAGACGCAACTGAGACATATTATAATCATACTGCAGGACTTTCAACTTATTATTACCGAGCAAGATTTAATAATTCAACTACTTCGGGAGTTTCAAGTGATTCGGATGAAGTGGTAGCTACAGGTGATGCCGAAAACTCTGCAGGAGCTATAATCCGAGATGCTTTGGTTTCTATGGGCGAAAAACTAGATGACGAAACATTTACTAAAGAATTTTTACTAAGGGCTTTAGACGAAGGACGAGACGAAATTGATTTACATCAAAATGCTGGTCGTTGGTCTTTTAGAACTGTTTTTGATTATGATGCTGGAGATGTTATTCCAGGCAGATATACTTTAACCCTCCCAACTAATTTACGAGATCCAGAAACATCTAAACATATTTTATCAGTCCGAATTGGGAAAGATGCACTTCCTCTAACTTGGTTTGACAAAATAGAAATGAATAGATGGTATCAAGGAGTAGCACACTCAACTTTAAATGGTGCAATTTTGGCTGGAGCAACTTCTATACTCTTAACTTCTTCAGGAGATTTTGATGAAAGTGGAGCAGTGGATATTGGAGCTGAAGATATTACTGAAGAAATTGACACAGCTGACTACACTATTAATGCTGAAAGCACTAAAACATTAAGTGTAGTGACAAATGTTGATTCTAATCATGCCACAGGTAGAGATGTCTGGCAAGGTGCTTCCTTTGGAGTGCCAACTGGCTACTATGTAGACAATGGAGTGATGACGTTTAATCAACCATTTGATGATGATAGTGCTGGGGAATCAATTTATTTGGATTATTACCAAAAAAAATCGGTTCTTAATTCTTTTGGGGATTTATGTGATGAATCATTTTTCCCAATTTATAAAAGTTGGATGAGATATAAAATAAAATTACGCAAAAATCCTTCAATGACTAGAGATACTGACCCAGATTATATTACTTGGGTTCAGCAACGAGAAGCCCAGATACAAAAAGAGTTCGGAGGTCAGTCGCTCCGTATCGGAATAGATACTCCTTGCTAGTATGGAAAAATTACCGATACCAATTTCAAATTTAGGAATCGTAAGAGAATCAGCAGTTGATGAGGCAACTACTTCGCCTGAGAGTGTAGAACTCGCTATAAACTTAAATTTTGACAGAATAGGAGCAGTGCAACTTCGTAGTGGACTTACTCTTTTAGGTTCTCAAATCGGGAGTAGTGCAGTTTTAGGTATGGGTAATTATCGCAATAATACAGGAACTATTTATGGACTTTTAGCAAAAGTAGATAGCGTTGTATATAACTACGATGGTTCTTGGAATGCAGTTAGAACTGGACTAGGTGCAAATACTAAAATGAGAACAACTAATTTTATAGACCTAATGTATATGGTAGATGGACATAGTGGAAGTGTAGTTTCTACCTATAATGGAACTACTTTTGGTTCTACTAATATTGGTTCACTTCCAAAGGGTGATTTTATAGAAAATTATCGTTCAAGAATATGGGTAGCCGATAGTGCAACGGATAAAGTTTATTATTCTAATGTTGTTTCAACTTCGCAAACAATCACAGGAGGAACGGACTTTATCCAAGTATCTCCACAAGACGGAGAAAATATTACTGGATTAAAACGACACCCAAGAGCGTTACTTGTCTTTAAACAAAATCATATTTATAAAATTTACTCAACAACTTCCGCAGACCCAGACCCTTCTATTTTTAGAGGAACTTACTCACAAGAAAGTATTGTGGAAGCAAAAGATGGAATTTATTACCATCATCCAACAGGATTTTACAAGTTTGTATTTGACGATAACCAGAAAGAAATATCAAGACCTATTATAGACATAGTAGAAGCAATTTCACGAAGTAACTATGGGGAAATAATTGGCTGGAGTGATTCTGACCATATATATTGGAGTATTGGCGATATTACACTTAAAGGAGTTTCTTATTCAAATGTAGTCTGCCGATACACAATTTCAACACAAGTATGGACTTTATATAGTTATCCTTCACAAATTAGAAGTTCTTGTCTTTATGATAATGGAACACTTTTAAGAATGATAGTCGGAGATGAAAATGGATATGGATATGTTTTTGATAGTGGAACAACTGACAATGGAACACCTATTTTTTATGATATACAAACACATCCACAATATTTAACCACTACAAAAATGATGGAAAAAGATGTTACTGAGATTTCTGCAGTTCACGAAAACGCACAAGGAGCAACTATTTCACATCAAGTAGACAATGGAAACTGGAAAAATATCGGAACGATTACAAAAGATATAGTTCAAGCTTTTAATACAAACGCAAAATTCAAAAAAATAAGATTACGTTTTTCAGGAAATAGTATTGGAACTTCCTCTTTGGTCTTTAGAGGATTTGAATTACTTGGCATAAATATAACTGGAGAAAAGAAGAAATGACAACTCTTTATGAATTTGTGGATGAATCATTATACCGAACAAAAAGTTCACAAGAAATTATTGATGATGCAGTAGCAAAAAAAGTATCAGATACTTCTTCCACTTCTTCAGTTGCATCTAGTTCAAGTGTTTCAAGTTCTGGTGCGACTTCTACAACTGCTGAAAGTATAACTTCAGGTGAAATTCAAGGTGACCTTTCAATTTTGGATGGATTTTTAGAGAGTAAAGGATTTATCTCTGATTCTACTGGTTGGAGAATAAGTGCAGATGGAAACGTAGAGTTTGCTTCAGGTTATTTTCGTGGTGATATTACAGGTGCTTCAGGAACATTCTCTGGAACGATTACTGGGGGTTCCTTAAATATTCCTGATACTACAACTGCTAATTCTTTTCATGTAGAAACAGATGGTGATACTTTCTGGGGAACAACACCTGTTTTATTTATAGCTGATAATACTAATGCTAATGCTTATATTTTAAAAACTGGTGCCGCTAGATTTTCAAATATAACAGTTACTGGTGGAACAATAGGGGGTCAGGCTGTTGCAAATATTGGATATATTGGAACATCTACTGCAGATGCTGTTCCAACTGGACTAACTTGTTCTTCAACTTCTGCTATTGTGGCATCAGATGGTTCCGTATCATCTTCAGTTGTTTTAACTTGGACTGCTATTTCAACAAATACTTTTGACCATTATCAAATAAGATATAAGAAAGCAACAGATACTTACTATGCTTATATAGATTCAAAAACAAACACAATAACAATATCAGGATTAGTTCCAAATATTTCGTATAATTTTGGTTTATCGTCTATAAATAAATATGGAACATCGTCATCTTTTTCTTCAGATATTTCTCAGACAACAGCCACATCTACAACTGCTCCAGCAACAGTTATGGCAGGAAGTGCAACAGCTGGAATACAATATGTAATAGTTGAATGGACTCATAATACAGATACAGACTTAGCTTCTTATAATATTTATCGCAATACATCAAATGATAGTGGAACAGCAATATTGATTGGAAATTGTAGAACAAATTATTTTGTAGATGGGGGAAGAACTGGTGGACAGATTTATTATTATTGGATAAAAGCAGTTAATACTTCTGGATTAATTTCTGCTAATTTTTCAACTGTTAAAAGTGCAACACCTAGAAATGTAACATCAGATGATATAGTAACTATTGCTGGAGCAAAGGTTTTAATTGATGGAACAACATATCTTTCAAACTGGAGACACTCTTCTGATTTTACTAAAATTGATGGTGGAGATATTTATGCTAATTCAATAACGACAACTCAACTTAATTTTACCCCAGTTCAATCTACTGATGTTATTGCTTCAATAAATGCTAGTGCTGAAGGAATAACTATTGATGCTGATAATATTACAATTTCAGGTTCTTCTACTTTTGCTGCTGGTTATGACCCAACAGACAAAGTGACTACTTTTGCACAAGATGCTATACCAACTTCAGTAGCAATAGGTGATATTTGGTATGATACCAATGATGGAAATAAAATGTATCGTGCAGAAATTGCTGGTGCAGACCAAATAGTAGCAGGAGAATGGGTTGCTGTTCCTGATGCCAATAAATTAAATATACTTGGTGGTTCTTATGATACAGCAGGAAGTGGAGCAAGGGTTCGTATTTTTCCAGATGCCAATACGGGGATTTTAGTTACAGATGGAACAAATGATGTATTCAAGTGTTTAGTAGGAGGAACAAATGTAGGAGATGTGGTCATTGGGGACTACACAAATAATAAAGGTATAATGTGGGATAATTCTGCTGCTACTTTTAATGTTAAAGGTTCTCTTGCAACAGGTTCTGGTTCAGTAATTAGTGCTGATTATTTAACAGCAGGAACTATTACTTCAAAGGCAATTACTTTGGCAGTTTCAGCAGGCACAGGAGATAGTAAAATACAAGCAGGAAAAACAGATTTTACAAATACTGATTCAGGGTTTATTTTAGGTATAGATGATTCCGATAGTAATAAGGTTAAATTTTATATAGGAGATTCTACACAATATCTTAACTGGACTGGAACAGCTTTTAAGCTTGAAGGAGTAACTCTTACCGCAAGTACTTTTCAATCTTCGGCATCTGGAGAAAGAATAGTTTTTAATGATAATGGATTTGCTGTTTATAATGCTGACAATACCCAAACATCATATTTAAATAGTGATGGTTGTTTAAGACAAACAAATTTTTTTGGAGCAGATACAACGACAAGTATAACAGATCATTTAACAAATGAAACATCTTATTTAGGAACATTAGATATAAAAAAGAAAAGATGGATAAATGATGGTTCTCAATATGCTGATTTTGGAGCTATTATTCATTTAGCAACTGAACACCCCGCTGTGACTGGAAATTTAACTAAAACAGGAACAGGAACAATAACAATGTTAATTCCAGATCAAGCTACTAATCTTGGAAATACAGATGATTGGGATTTTGTTGGAATAAATAAAGGAACAACTCATAAGGATTATAAGATTGAAATAGATGGTACTGGAAATCCTAATACCTTTAAATGGTCAGATAATGGAGGTGTTGGATGGGTCGCTACGACGGTTGCAATTACTGGAGCAGATCAAACTTTGACAAGTGCTGATGGTTCAGTAATCTATATAAAATTTAGTGCTACAACTGGTGGTGTCTCTGGGGATTATTGGACTGGAATATCTGGAGCATATACTGATTTTAAAGAACATTTTAAAAAGATGATAAGAATGGCAAGTGCAGCAGATGATGGAAATGGTATGGTAATGTGGGTGTCTGATGGAACGTCTCCCAATGGTGCATTAAGTGGAAATGTTGGAGATATTTGTTTTTATGGAGATAGTGGAAAGATGTATCATTGTACGGGAACAACTAATTGGACATCATTGTGGTAATATTTTACAAAATTATTAATTAAGTTTAGAATATAGATATATGACAACAAAAGAGATACAAAAAATAGTCGGAGTAACAGCAGATGGAATAATTGGTCCAGATACTAAGGCGGCAATTAAAGCCTATCAAAAACAACTTGGCGTAACTGCTGATGGTATTTGGGGTACAAAAACTCAGGCAGCTTATGAAAAATCTCTTAGTAAATCAACTGAAAATGGAGACCCTTATGGTAATCCTATTTCTACTACTACTCAAACTACTTCATTAAATGGAGGAGAAGAATATTCTTCATTGACAAAATTATTAAAAGCAGCACAAGGGGCTTCAGAGGGTT
>Ga0172381_10001699_pt1 | contig 25208 bp, 37 predicted proteins | sample Leawel6488metaG_FD_119754 | JGI IMG/M metagenome (GOLD analysis project Ga0172381, IMG submission 119754) | Leachate microbial communities from a municipal landfill in Southern Ontario, Canada - Leachate well 64-88 metaG | ecosystem: Engineered > Solid waste > Landfill > Unclassified | place... | reverse complement strand
TTACTATTTTGATGAAGACAGTTACGGATTCAATGGATTTTTTAGGAAACAAAAACAAGAAGAAATAAAAAAAGTTATAGTTTCTTTTAGTAGTAAGAAAATTAAATCTGAATTATTATCAGACTATTTTATATTAAAAATGTTTTGGAAGAATTTGGGAATGAAACCAAAAGAAGTCAAAAAACTTCCTATTATAAAATACGAGGCATTATCAGAAGTAATGAATTTAGAATCAGAATATAAAGACAAAGAAATAAGAAAAAATGGCAAATAACAATATCAATATAAATATCACAGCGACTGGGCAACCTGCTATTACTGAAATAAAAAGAGTAGAAGCCGCCGTTACTCAATTAGGCACAAAAGCAACTGCTAATTTTACGTTGACTGGAATTGATGATATTCAAAAACAAGTTGCTACTTTGTCATCTAAAATGGCAGGAATAGGTGGAGGGAAAGTGAAATTAAACACTGGCTTTGTTTTTAGTACTGATTTTATTTCTAAAACAGAAAAATCTATTTCTGATTTTAATACAAAAGTAACAAATGCTCTTGGTTCTAGTTCTAAAACAATAGAAACTTTTAATTCTAAAATAGGAAACATTGGAAAAAACAATACTGCGTTTTCTAATATTTCAGAATCAATAAATGGACTAAAAGCAAACAGCGTTTCTTCTTTAGGAACCATTGCTACTAATGCAACTTCTAATTTTAATAAAATAAGCACAAAAGCAAAAGAGGTTGGGTCTAATATAGATAACATTGGTAGTCGTATGCGGTATTTGTCTTTGGTTAGTGGCGTTATATTTGCTGGGTTAGGAATGGCTACTATGGGATTTGTAAAAGCGGCTAGAGATGCAGAAAATGCAACAATGAAATTGATGGTTGCCGCACAAACTACGGGAAATTCATTTGAAAATTTACAAACAAATGCAGATAAATTAGTATCTACTGGATTTTTAACAATGGCAGAAGCGAGCGATTCTTTGGCAAATTCTGTTATGGCAGGATTGAGTGCAGAGCAAGCATATTTATTTGTTCTCAGAATGACAGAAACTGCATTGGTTAAAAAACAAAATGCGAACGATAGTTATGGCGAAGCAGTTAAAAAATCCACACTTGGGTTAATGACACACCGTGAAGTTGTTCTTGATTCCGCGGGTGCAGAAATAGTATTAAAAGATGCATATAAAACATTTGCAGATGAATTTAACAATGGAAATAAAAAATTAACAAAACAGCAAGAAACATTAGCAATATACAACGCAACCATGAAACAGACCGAAAGGTATGCTGGCGTTGCGTCTCTTGCTTCCGCCACATTCAGTGGGTCATTAACAAAATTAAATGCAAATGTGATGTTAATGAAAACAAGTCTTGGAAATTCGTTAGTTCCATTGGTTGGAACTCTTGCGGTTATTATAGATTCTGTTTCTATAAAAATAAAAAACTTTTCTGATAAAAATCAAGAAATGACAATGGTTATTATAGCAGGAACAGTTGCGACTGCTGCTTTAATAACTGTAATGGCTGGGGTAGGTGCTTTGTTTAATATGTTTTCTTCTTCTATTGGAGGAATGATAACAATGTTTAGAGGATTATTTTCTGTATCTGCTGTAATGTTGATTGCAAAAATAGCCGCCATTTCTATTGCAATAGGCGGATTGATTTATATGATTCTTAAAGTTACAGGGAAATGGGATACTTGGAAAAATTCTATGTCTTCATTAGGAGCAAAAATAAAACAAGCAATGTCTAATATTTCAGGAGCGACTAAAGATGCAGGTAAAGTTACAGAAGAACTTGCTAAAAAATTTGCAGATTTAAAATATAATATTGGAATATTTATTAGAGATACTAAACAAGATATGGCGCAATGGGTTGCTGACCTCGATAAAAAAATAGCAGATAATACAACAGAAATAGAAGATTTAACAAAAGCATACGAAAAGGCAACTGCAAAAATAAAAAGTAGTTTTGATTCCGCAATGGCTGATAATAGTTTATCTCATGCAAGAAAAACAGAAGACTTGCAACAACAAATAGATGATGAGGTATCTAAGGGTATTTGGGCTGACCAAACAAAAATTAAAGAATTAAGGAAAGAATTAAAAAGAGAAAATGAAGACTATCAATTAGCTTCAGATGAAAAAATAGCAACAAAAGACGAAGAATTGGCTCAAGAAAAAGATGTATATACTGAAAAATTAGCAAAATTAAAAGCAGAATTAGATGCAGAAAAAAAACTTGAAACAGATCACGCCACTGAAATTGCAAACATAAGAAGTTGGAATGTTAAATTATTAGATGATTATGACAAAATGTTTCAGAGATTTAATGATAATGCAGTTCAACAATTAAAACAACTTTCAGAAGTTAGCAAAGAAGTTTCTACTGCCGCGGAAGAAGCACTTACCAATCTGAATAATCTTGAAAATGAAGCAAATAAACCATACGAAGGAACAAATTCTGCTGTCACTGGTGCGATGGATTGGGCGAGTAAAATCGGACTTATTCTTGGTGCTGTTGGTATTGCAACAATTGGATTAAAATCTTTACCTGTTTTAGTTGAAAAATATTTTTCAGAAGCTTATATAAATATTCTTTATTTTTTAGATAAATTTACAAAAATAAAAATATCTCCTATTCCTATTTTGATTGTTTTTGAATGGGCGATGTATTGGGGTAACAAAATAATAAAAGAAGTTAGTGACTTAGAAAAAGAAATAGATTCGTTGATTAAAGAAGCAACTGCTAATAGTGATTATCGTATTAGTTTGGCTAAAGGTATGTTGGAAAGAGGAGCGATAACAAAAGAAGAATATAATAAAATTTTAAAAAGAGAAACTGATAGTATAACGGCGTTGGCTAATGATTTAAAACCAGTTGCGGAAAGTTCTTGGTTTGATATTTGGGGAAGTACTTGGACTTATGAAAATTTTATAAAATCAATAAATTTACAACCATTTACTAAAATAGGGGAATGGGCAAGTAAAAATTTATTTGATCCTATCAATGCCAATATTATAAAATTAGGTGAAAGCACAACAAGTGCTTTTGTTAATGTTCTTACTATAATGAGTAATGATTTTATAATAAGATTAAATATTTTAAAAACAGGATTTGATAATTGGAAAGGAGGATTCAAAACAGGATGGGATAATTTTTGGAATTCTTTGCCTAGTATTTTGAATGGAATGTGGCAAACGGTTCGCCAAAATTTTGCTAATTTTATAAATCCAATAATAGCAACTACAAACGGATTGATTGGCGGAATGAATAATATTTCTGGACGAATTGGAATTCGTGTTCCTACTATTCCAGAATTAAGATTCAAAGAAGGTGGAATTGTTCCTGGAAATATAAATCAAGAAGTTCCAATTATAGCTCACGGAGGCGAAACTATTTTGCCCGCGGGCGTGGCTCCTGTTACTATAAATATTTATAATCCTTCCGTGCGAAGCAATGCAGATATTCAATCTATTGCTCAGGCAGTTAAAGACGTTATTTCACGCGAAATGGCGTTAAAAAGATATATTTAAAATATGCCCGCAAAATCTATACTCATCAACTCGCTTTCGGTTCAAGACACAAATTATATCACATCTGATATTATATATCGGTCAAGCCCGTCTAAATCTTTAAACATTCTTCAAAAAAGCAGGAATGATGGTTTTGTTTTGCAGAGCATGTATTATACGGAAAAAAATATATCTGTTAGTGGAAATATAAATTGTAGTACAGAAGCAGATTTAAAAACAAAAATTGACACTTTAAAAGAATATACAAGTTCAAGAAATTTTAATGTTGATATAGATGATGCGGGCAATACAATGAGATTTGTATGTTCGTTAGAATCTTTAAATATTCCAGAAAAACATTACAACATAACCAATGTTCCTTATAATATTATTTTAAAATGCCAGCCTTTTGGAAAATATACGACCGCAACAACAGATTCAAATACGATAACAAATGCTTCCGCAAGCCCATATCTTAACACTATTGACCCAACTGGTTCTGTTGCTCCTAAACCAGTTTTAAAATGGACAGTTGCAACGGGCACGCCAACTACGCCAATAACACAAATAGTTTTTACTAATACAACGACAGGAGATGCAATCACAGTTGCTGGGTTAGCATTAGATGCAGTTGGTGATTACTTAGAAATCGATTGTGAAAATCTAACCGTGATGGTGTCCCATGATTCGGGAGCGAAAACCGCTATTGATTACACTGGGGTTATTCCGTCCTTTGTAATTGGAAGCAATTCTTATTCGATGTTAAGGACGGGAGGCGGCGCAAGTTTTTCTATTTTGCAAACAATAGTTTACTATCCAACTTTTATATAACATGTCAAATCAATTAATTATTCAAATAACACAATCAAGTGTTTTTGGATTGAATAAATAACATGCCAACATTAATTGATAGTTACTCAGAATCAAATTACGATATCATTGGAAAGTTATATTCAGATGTACCATATTATGGTCAAACTTTTACAAATACGAATCAATGTGTTTTGCAATCTGTAAAATTTTATATATATAAAGTTGGTTCTTCAACAGGAAACATAACTGCTAAAATATACGCACTAACAGGAACATACGGTACTGATGGAAAGCCAACGGGAAGTGTTTTAGCAACGTCTGGAGCAATTGATATAACTACTCTTAATACAACACCAGAATTAAAAACATTTACTTTTACTGGTGCAGATAAAATAACATTAAATGCAAGTACGTATTATTGCGCAGTATTAAATTATTCTGGTGGTAGTTCTATAGAATATGTTGCTGTAGGAATGGATGTGTCATCTCCTAGTCATTCAGGAAATCGATGTCTTTATACTTCTGGAAGTTGGGGAGGAGATAATAGTTTTGATGCTTGTTTTTATGTGTATGCAGATGCTTCAAGTGCATCTGCTTCTCCTAGTACAAGCCCTTCTGCTTCTGCAAGCACATCTCCATCCTCAAGTATTTCGATTTCTCCTAGTACTTCAATTTCAAGAAGTCCTTCGATTAGTCCAAGCACTTCGGTTTCGGTATCGCCTAGTTCTTCAATATCCGCAAGCGTTTCGCCTTCAACGAGCGTTTCGGTTTCACCTAGTACTTCGATTTCTCAAAGCCCTTCATTATCACCAAGCGAGTCTATTTCTCAAAGTCCTTCGATTAGCCCATCGTCTTCGATATCGGCAAGCGTTTCGCCTTCAACGAGCGTTTCGGTTTCACCTAGTACTTCGATTTCTCAAAGCCCTTCATTATCACCAAGCGAGTCTATTTCTCAAAGTCCTTCGATAAGTCCAAGTACGTCAACTTCGATTAGCCCGTCTGTATCACCAAGTACTTCTATTTCGGTTAGTCCTTCGGTATCTCCAAGTTCTTCGATATCGGCAAGCGTATCGCCTTCGACTAGCGTTTCGGTATCACCAAGTACTTCAATTTCACAAAGTCCTTCGTTGTCCCCTTCTGTTTCTTCTTCTTTAAGTCCGTCTGAATCTCCTTCAGCAAGTCCAAGCCCAAGCCCTTCGAGATTGTTGTATAAATTATATAAAGAAGATGGAACTTATGTTAGTACTTTATCAGATGTTATTTCTGATTTATCTATAACAAAAGAAATAAACGGAGGAGACGGAGCATTTACATTTACTCTTGCAAGAAAGATAGATGATTTTGGAGAAGGAACTGATATTGATTTTAATTATAGAGTTAAAGTATATTTATTTGATAGTTTTAATCCAACTGGCGTTTTGGTTGCGTATGGATATATTTTGTCATACGAACCTTATCTTAATGGAAAAGAGGAAGGAGTTAATATTACTTGCCTTTCCGCTGTTTCTAAATTATCAAATGATTATTATAGATTAGGAACATCAGCTGTTGCTTCTGAACTTGGTGTTGAATTGACAGATATGAGAGCCGACGAAATGATGACTGCTGTTATAAATCATTATCGTTCTACAGAAAGCAATTCTATGATTAGTGCTCCGTCAAGTTTAGATCAAACAACAGATAATGCAGGAGCATTGTTTGATTTTACACTTAGAATATTTAACAAAAAGCACATCGAAGCATTGCGAGAAACATCTAAATATTTTGCTCGTTTTAAAACTGCTGGTTATTGGTTTTATTGGAGAATAAATACAGCGGGAAATTTGATTGTTAAGAATATATCAACAACTGCCACTCATAAATTTGTAATAGGAAAACATATTACAAACATTTCTGGTTCTAAAACAATGGAAGGAATGGTGAATAGAGTTTACTTCTGGAATGAAAAAGGAACTACAAGTTCAGAATATTTGAAAACAACGACTGATGATTCTACCAGCCAATCTTCTTATGATATTGTTTCCGAGTACATTAACGACAGTTCGGTTACTAATGTAAATGCAGCCAATTTATTATCGTCAGCAAGAATATATGACAATAAAGATCCAAAAGTAAAAATTAAAATTACTCTTAATGGTGAATACAATCTTGCTTCTATAGAACTAGGGCAAACTTGTCAAATATTCAATCTTAAAAACAATCCTTACAAATTAGGGAGTGATTCTGTTTTGTTTATCAATTCTATTACGTACGAAGTAGATAGTGCTACTCTTGAAATTGCAGAAGCGGCAGACGATTTTACAGATATGGTTCAAGAAGAAAGAGATAGACTAAATTCTGAAATGACTTGGTTTGGATATATTAGTCAACAATTAACTGCTTCTCAACTTGGTCCAGCAGATAGAACTTGGTCAACAAATATTACTTTTGTAGCAACCCCTGGTGCAGATTCTTATAGAGTAATGTCTTGGTCTTCTCCATCTGGAGTTGATGGGGCGGTGTATTTAGCAACTTCTATTGCAAATTCAGCAGGAAAACGAATCGTTGCAGATGGAAATACTGGAAACATGGCAGTTACGACTCCGCCAACAGATTATTATATTTATCTAAACGAAGACACAATAAATGTATCTGCTACTGCATCGTTGACAGGAACGGGAATTATACAACAAGGATCTGAATATTTAACTGATTCTACAAAATCTTGGACTTCAAATCAATGGCAGGGATATATTGTTACATTTGGAACAGAAACAAGAATCGTTAGGTCTAACACACTTACTGTATTAACATTAGAAGAAAGTTGGTTGCAAGCAGATACTTCTGCAAATTATTCAGAAGGAACATATATTATTAGAAAAATGACATTTGATGTAACTACAGATAAAAATGCGGTTGCTTCAACAAGTAATGTTATTTTTGCAGTCGCAAAAGCAAATGCGAATACCGCTTCTAGTGCGGGAGTAAGCAGTGTGGATGGAACAAGTGTAGTTATAGATGGCGATACTCAAATCGCTACGGATTCTATTCCAAGTGAAAATATTTATAATTTATATGTTGATAAACTTTCTTCAGGAACATTCAATTCTAAAACTATAACATTAGCATCAACAACAGGAAGTTGTTATTTAAATGCAGGGAAAACAAGTTTTACTGATACAGCAAATGGATTTATTTTAGGATTAGACCATGCCGATGATGATTACGCTAAATTTATTATTGGGGATGCAACTCATTATTTAAGTTGGAATGGAACAGATTTAACTCTTTATGGTGGTTCTGTTACAGCAGATGCAGGTTATCTAGGAGGATGGGCAATTACAGCAACTACGTTATCATCAACGAGTAATGAAATTATTTTAGACAGTGATAATAGTCAAATAAAAATCGGGGCAACGACACCTATAATTATAGATGGAAATTTAAAAGAAATTGAAAGCGATACTTATGTTTCAGGAACAATGGGTTCGGGATTTCATATTGACGAAAATCTTGCTGAATTTGGAAATATATCGGCAAGAGGTATTTTGCGTTCTGCTAGTTTTCAGAAAGATAATATATCTGTAATGGGTGGAAATTTCTTAGTACTTGATGGAGATGTTTTGGACAGTGATATGACTGCATTAGATGCTTCAACTCTCAAAACAAAAGGCACAACATCGTTTGCTGTTGGTGATATTCTAAGAATTAAAGACGGTGCACAAGACGAATGGTTTGAAGTTACTAATATTGCTTCTGCTCCAGTATATTCTGTTAATAGAGATAAAGATGCACAATATTCTGCAAACAATAATCCAATTTGGACAGCAGGAACGACTGTTGTCAATTATAAACAATCTGGAGCGGGTGGTGTATACATAACTGCTTCAGAAACGAATGCACCATATTTATCTATTTTTGATCATGCAGGTAGTCCTTGGGACACAGTAACTACTCGATTGAGAATTGGAAATCTTAATGGATTTTTAGGTTATTCAACAAATCTTTATGGAATAGCAATTGGAGAGACAGATTCGTATCTTAAATATGATGGCGCAAACGGATTAAGAGTTAAAGGAAATGTTAGTTTAACTGGTGGAGAAGTTAGTGTTGATTACTTGACAACAGGAACATTCACATCGAAAAAATTTATAATGTCTCATGTTGATGACCAAGGTGATTGCTATATTGCGTCATCTAATTTTGTCGAAGAAACTTGGGATGGAGATGGTGCTATTGGTATAGGAATCGATGATTCTGATGGTGACAAAGCAAAAGCATTTTTTGGAAACGCAACAAAATATCTTAAATGGGACGGTACAAATTTAATGATCGCAGGTGGAATTATCAATTTTTACTTTGGTACTGGTGAACACGGCTATGCACATTTTAACGGAGTCCACGATTATTCTGCAACATTCGCAACACTGAGTGGAAGTACATATACACTTACTGCTGATCTTCACGCGACAAACATATATCTTGAAGCAGGCATAACATTAAAAACAAATGGTTATGCAATATTTTATCTTGGAGAATTTATTTGCGATGGTATTGTTTCTGGAAGTGGAACTGCTGGTGGAAACGGAGATGCAGGAATCCATCAAGAAAGTGGTTCGCAACAAGGAATTATAAGCAATGGCGGGACAGCTGGTGTTGGCGGCGGTTCAGTTGGTTCAACTTTTGGGCAAGCTAAATCCGGCGAGATTGGCGGATTGGCTCAAGTAACCGATAATGCTGGGGCAATAAATTTTTATGATGGTGTTGCTGGAGATGCCAGTAATCCTTCGCTTGGATCAAGCGGGGCGGCAGGAGGCAACAGTGCGAATAGGTATCATTATGGTGTTGGATATGAAGATACAAACAAAACTGGTGGTGGAGCAGGAACCGCAACAACGGAAAAACTGAAATTAATGTTAAAAGACGACACTGAATATACTAATAGTGCGTTTTATATCAAATTGGGTTTATCGTTTTTGCCAGCTGGTGTTTCGTCTGGATTTGCTCTTTCTCATAGTGCAGGATCGGGTAGCGGGGCAGCTGGGGCTTCGATAGGCGGCAATTATGGCGGATTGGGTATTCATTATCTCACTGGCGGTGGAGGTGGTGGATCAGGCGGAGCTGGCGGTATCGTCTATATTGCAGGAACAAAAATCAGTGGTTCGGGTTCAATTGAATCTAAAGGCGGAAATGGTGGAAATGGCGGTGCTTCTGCACAATGGGTTTCACAATACCTTAGTGGTTGCGGTGGAGGAGGAGCTGGCGGAGCTGGTGGTGTGATAATTATTATCAGAGGTGTTGGAACTGTTCCTACTCTTGGAATCTCTGGTGGAACAGGAGGAACAAAAGGAAGTGGAAACGGCGGCGGCGATGGTTATGTTGCTACTAATGGTGCTGACGGAAATTCGGCTAAAGTTTATCAATTTATTGTATCATAAACACTATTTTGTTTTATTCATCTCTAATAATTTTTTCTTAAGAACTTCGATCATTTCGATCAATTGCTTTATTTTATTAAGCATTTGTTCTTTACTCATTTGAGAGATCGTTAAGTTCGTTCCAATATTTTGTGTTTTCGATAATAAAGAAGAAGGATAATGAAGTACACCGTCTTGATAATTGGGCTGAATATTTGTCTTTGTGTAAGATGTTGGAGCTTGAACAATAATGTTATTTTTACCCGTTCCAGTTGTGTAAACTACTGGCGGAATTTTTGTAGGGTCAACGAAAATGTTATTTGAAGCATTTGAAAGTTTTAATGCAGATGACGAAACATCAACGTTTCCCAGATCGATTGCTACTTCTGACAAATTGTTTTTTGGACAACTTTTGTTTCCTGACATGATAAGTCCGCCGTAACCATTATTTATAGATTTGCTACATTCTTCACTTAACAAATGATATTGCTTTGCATATTTATCGTTTGCAACGCGTTCGATATCAAACACAACTCTACTTCCATCGTTGCAACATTCTGTTGATATGTTTGCTGCAAATACTGGACTTGAAACTAATACTGCACACAATACTAATAATGTTTTTTTCATATATTTTATTTATGTTTAAATATTAAAATAATATATCTTAAATGTCAAGGGCGGGAATTACCCCGCCTTTTTTAATAATTTTTCAACATATTTAACTTCTTTTTTTCCAATGAATTTTTCTAAACGAACACCCAAATTAGTGCATTCTGGACAACCTCCAAATTTATTTTTCTTTGTTGATTTCCAAAATTCAGGATGTTTTAAAAAATCTTCGTGCCAATAAAATCTTAACCATTCATAAATATGGGCGGAATCGTATTTAGAAAATGATATTCTTTTCATTTTAATTGTTTTTTAATTGTTTTAACAGTTTTAGAAATTTCTTTACCTGTTTTTTTCATTTCTTTTTCATTTCCGTAATATGTGATTTCCCATATAAAATGACAAATTATATCTACAAATCTATAATGATTTAGAGTATCTATTGAAACTGGCAAATTAATCAATTCCCGCCAACTCCGAAAACTCATAGAATATTTGTTAGTTTGAATACTATAAAAGTCTTCTTGTTCCATCATATCTTTAATAGACATTTTTTCGGATATAGTAAAATCGTTTATTTTGTTACATTCTATTGTAATAACTTCATCGTTTCTTTTTGCGGGCTGTTTTTTATATTTTTGTAAATCATAAAACAACGATTCGTAATTATTCTTATCATCTGGATAAAAATATTTAATAGCCCGTTTTACATCTTTCCATTTTAATTCTTTAATTATATCCAATATTGTAATTTTCATATATTTTAATCTGTATAATATCCTTTAGGATAACATTTACATCGAAACAAATGAACAAATTTTATCGGATTATCGGAAATTTTATATGGTCGCATTTTTTCTCCACATCTAAGACAATTTCTTACTCCTTTTATTTTTTCTATTTCTTTCTTTTTCTTTTCGGCCTCTTTTGCTTCTTGTTTTTTTCTTCTTATAATTGCTTGCCTAAAACGAGTCATTCTCATATTTTTAAATATTACTTAAATAACAATTTTTCGGTGTACAATGTTTACAACGATATAAAAATATTTCTTTTTTATGAGTAACTGGGTCTGGAACCTTAATTAATTTTCTTTTGCAATAGGGGCATCTTTTTTCTTTATCCATATGTTTTTATCAATCCGTTTGTTGCTATAATTCCTGTTGCAGCAGCTCCTATTATATTTCCAGAAACGCCCGCCCCATCTCCTGCAACAAACAGACCTTTTATTTTTGTTTCTAAATTTTTATTTATTTCGGGACGAACCGAAAAGAATTTAACTTCAGGACAATATAAAAGAGTAGAATCACTTCCTATTCCTGGTATAAATGTATCTAATTTTTCAATCCCTTCAATTAAATCGGTGACTATCCTATGAGGAAAAGCCATTGATATATCTCCTGGGATAATATCTTTTAAAGTTGGGGAAACATCGCTTCTGTTTATTCTATCCCAAGTGCTTCTCTGATGCCTTTTTAAATCAATATATCTTTGTAAAATTGGTTTGCCCCCACCAACAACATTTGCAAGTCGGCAAATCTGCTCTCCATAAGAAATAGAACTTGCTGTTGGATTTGATGTTGTTACTTTTACGAGTAAAGCAAAATTTGTATTTTCAGATTGTTTATCTTTTCGGGCGTGTCCATTAACACATGCAAAGTTTTTATAATTTTCTTGTGCAAGGTAGCCAAATGGATTGGTACAAAAGGTTTCCATCTCATCATCAAAAGATTTTGACCTTAAAAAAATAGGAGGGTCATAAATAACATTTGTCATTTCTTCCATGATTTCGTGAGCCATTTCAACTCTTATTCCAATCTGAATTGCTCCTTGTTCTGTTATAATACCTAATTTTTCAAATTGTTTAGATAACCAAATATTGCCCGCCCTTCCTGGTGAAGCAATTATGAATTTTGCGCCAATTTCTGTTCCATTTTCTAATTGTACGCCAGTTATTTTTTCTCCATCCGATAAAATATCTTCAACTTCAATTTCTGTAATTATATCAACTCCATTTTTTATTAAATATTCTTCAAAGTTATTTATATATATTGGAAGTTTATCAGACCCCAAATGTTTTTCCCTGTACACCATCAAATCTATCCCTAATTTTTTTGCTTCTAAACGATATTTAGTTGCCTTTACTAAATCTGTTGGATATGAAATTTCGTTTACTCCAAATTCTGAAAAAATATCATCTATATTTTGAATGATTGCTTCGGCTTCTGATAATTCAACAAATTCTAAAAGATTTGTTTTGCTTCTGCGAGGAACTAAATTTAATTTTCCATCAGAAAACAAACCGCCCCCTCCCATTCCGAATAACGCGTCTAATGATTTCCTATTTTTAACATTCTTTCCTTTTTCTATAATACAAATGTCTTTTTTGCCATTCTTAACCAAATTATATGCCGCAAAAATCCCTGCTGGCCCACCACCTATGATGATTGTGTTATATTTAGATTTCATTTTAATTCAATAGTATAATACCAATTATTTAAAATTTCTTCTGGTGTTTTAAGGGATTCTATATTGTTAGAAATTTTTGAATTTCTATGAAATATTTTAGTATATAAATTGCATATAAAAAAAGCCAATTTTAAATTTTTAGTTTTTATTTTCATATTTTTTAAGTCGGAATATTGCGATTTGAACGCAACCCATATGAGCCCAGGTCATATATGCTACCGCTAACACCATATTCCGTTATACAAGCCGAAGAATGGATTCGGACCATCAACTTACTATTTACAAAACAGTTACTCTACCATTGAGTTACTCCGGCAATATATTATTATAACATATAAGAATATATTTGCAAAATAGCCTATTTTAGCTCTCTAATTTTCCAAGACGAACATTCCCTCGTCTTCGTTATTATCGTGGCTGTATCAAGCCCGTAGGCACTGCAAAGTGGCATAGAGATAACCCCGATGATTAGTCGGGGCGTTTATCTTTATACAACATCTGTCGCACTCAAAATTTTATACATTTTAGTCCCACAAACACTACATACTCCTTTAGCGGCAGGGCGAATTTTTCCACTTTTCTTCATTGTTATATCTGCTCTCTGCACATTTGACATTGGTTGCAATTTTTTGCATCGCATACAAAAACCCATAAGATTACCCATTTTTTTATTATTTACAATTATACGACCTTTCATTCTATTCTATCGGAATGTTAGAAGCATCCTTCAATATTTGCCCGCATTTGGCACATGTTATATTTCTTATTTTGTGTTGGCAAGTTTCTCTTTTTTCCATCATATTGCCATATTTTCTTTTCCAATACCAAAAATAACTACTGTTAAAATCTTCGTTTTCTGAACCAGGAAAATATTTATTTACAAATTGTTTATCTCCTTCTGTAATAAGGTCGGGCGAGCAATCTTCGGAATAAGTTATTTGTTTCTCGTAAATTTTATACAAAAGACCTCTTTTTATTCTGCTTTTTTTTAAAATATTTAGAACAGTTGTAAAATCTATTAACGCATTTCTACTTATTTTTCCTAAAGAATATCCCCTATTATAAAACTCTAAAACTTTATTCTGTTTTTCTTTAAATAATATATTTCTCTGTCTCTCTAATTCTTTCTTATTTTTAGAAATCATTCATTTTTAATTTTTATTGCTTCTTTAATTTTTTCAAATACTTCGACATTTTCTTCAAGGTATTTTCTTGCTGTTTCTAACTTTCCGCCCAATTTTAAATCTCCAAAAAATATGCTGTTCCCGTCTTTTTTAAGAACTTCTTGTTCAATACCAAATGCGATTATATCGCTTTCTTTATCGATTCCTGAATTAAATAAAAAATTATACGACGCGGATTTAAATGGCATTGCTAATTTATTTTTAATAATTTTAACTTTTACTTGGTTTCCAACAACTACATCTCCTTTTGTAAGTTTAGCACTTCTTTTCATATCTATTCTGATAGAAGCAAAATATTTTAAAGCATTTCCGCCAGGAGTAACTATTGGCTCGGCAAAAGCAAAATATCCAATATTTTGACGATATTGATTAATAAAAACAATAGCCGCGTCTGATGAAAAAGAAGTTATCTTTCTTAATGCTCTTCCGAGAAGTCTTGAAAGTAACCCAATATTTTGCGCCCCCATGTCTCCATCTATCTCTGCTTGTGGAGTAAGTGCAGCAACCGAATCAATTACAATAAGGCCAACTTCTTTAGATTTAACCAAATCATCAACTATGTTCATGGCTTCTTCCGCGCTTTCGTTTTGAACAAAAATTAATTTATTTAAATCAACGCCAAGCATACGGCAATACTCCAAATTAATTGCATGCTCACTATCAATATAGCAAGCTACTAACCCCATTCTTTGTGCTTCTGCAACCAAAGACATAGCGAGGCTCGATTTACCTGCGGACTCCGACCCTATTATTTCAGTTATTCTTCCCCGTGGAATGCCGCCAATGCCAAGTGCCCCCCAATTTAATGATTCGCTGGGCGTGGGAATAACTTTAATATTTTCTACTTTATCTTCTACTCCATTGTGAATACTTTCCTCTCCGTATTTTTCACGAATTGTTTTAATTATTTCTTTTAAATTGTTATCTTTTGTCATCTTTTTTATTTAAAAATCTATTTATTTTCCATCCGTTGTAATATTCTTTTTTGCAACGAAAATTAGTTCTTATAGTATCCCAACATAATTTATGTATTTTACAAAATTCGCCAATGTTTCTTATTTCATTGAAAGCAATTCCTTCTGGACTAATAAAATTATAAAAATATTTTTGTCTAAAATAGTTCCTTGGTTTTATTAAATCATCTCCTTTTATTCCTTTGATTGATCTTCTCCATACCACGTTTAAATCTAATTTTTTTATTTCCGCCCATTGAGATAAAGTATGGGTTTCGTTGTTTATTTCTATTATTTTATTTCTTCTTGTGTTGTTAGCTTGTTCTTTTTTAGTTGCCCATTTGCAATTAGACGGACTGTACCCCTTTTCGTTATTTATTCTTTCGATAGTTAGTTTTCCGTCATACCCATTTTTTAATGACCACTCTCTAAAAATTGCAAAATCATTCCATTCTTCACAAATTGTTATCCCTCTTTCTCCATAATTTTTATAAGCAGGGTTGTTTTTATCAAAACATCTTCTTCTCATTCCTGACCATATTTTATATAATCTTGTTTTGTAACCATTGTGTTTTGTTAATGCTTTGTGTGCTTTTTCTCTTCCCATACAACCGCAACTCGAAGACTTACCTATTAACATATTTCTACCTTCGATATTTCTTATGTTTCCACATTCACATCTACATTTATAAAATTGACTATATTTTTTTATAAATGTTTTTTCCAATACAGTCCATCTCCCAAATTTTTTACCTGTTAAATCTTCCATTTTATTTACCAATTTTTAATTCTATTTGTTTTATATGATTCAATGATACACTTTTTTCTTCTCCGGTGTATGGGTTTGTTTCAATATATTTTTTACATTTTAAACAGAATCCTCTCAATGGGTCTGGTAAATTGTTTTTTCTATATAATCCAATTTGGTCATGATTATGTTTTTTAATTTTCATCTCATTTAAAAATTATAAGAAGATCGTACCAATATATAACTAACCCACCAATAAGATTAGCTAAAATAGCCGCAATCCAATCTTGTTGACTTCCCCATAAACATAATTTTGTTTTTTTATCGAAATAATGTCTTACAAATCCAATAACAGGAGATAATATAACCGATGACATTTGCCACCTGATTAAATATAATCCATATTGATTATTTAACGCCCATACTATAAAAATAATTAAACTTGTAAGCAGTGTAGTAAATAATAATTCTTTTTTCATTTCGTTATTTCTCTTATTGTAAATGTTATGTTTTCTCTCATTGTATCTATAGAAACTGTTTTTTTAATATTCAATAAAATTCCCGCTACGATTTCGTTTTTTCTTTCTTCTAATTCTTTAATGTGTTTATCAAATTCTTTTTCAATTTCTTCAGTAAGTTTATTATTTATCGCCTCCGCTATTTCATTTGTTATGTCTATTTTTGTTGTTATCATATTAGTTCCAAAAGTAATCGTAATATTTCGCAAATAATTTCATACCTTTATTTTTTATTTTATATAATCGTTTGTATTCTTTGACCATATCTTTGCTATTTTCAAAATTATGTCCAACATAATCTAAATCACGCCCCGCTTTAAATCCATCTATCATTGTATCTATAACTTTCAGCCATTCTTCCCTTGTTTTGAAATCACAAGGATATCCTTCTTTTTGTTTTTTATAAAAATTTAAACAATCAATTAAAATAGGAGTAATCTCATCTTTTATACACCAATACCACCTATCATCATATCCCCTAAATAATCGCTGATATGCAAATTTAGTTTCGTTTTTTATATTTGAAATTAAATTTTCAACATCGAATAAAATATTTTCCGGCAATTCTATGAGTTTTTTTAAATATTGTTTCATTGTTCGTTGTTTAATAGATAAACATTATTAATTGCCTTAAAACTAAATCTTTCTCCTTTAAATTGTGTTTCTATCATGGGGCGAATCACAATGCCCTCGCGTTCTACATTGATGTTTAAAATGCTTTTCCCTTCCGCATATTTAAGAAGTTCTTCGACGATTCGAGGTATGTTTGTGTTTTGTTTAATAACAGGAACAGTTTCGGACATTATTATATTTTCAATGAAGTATTTAAACTCCTTAAAATTATAATATCTTCGATTGTTGATGTCATAGACATTAAAAAAATATACTTTATGCCCTTTTATTTTTAAAGGATTGCCCTGAATTTTTTCTCCAACTAATTCTCCTTGTATAGCAAATCCTTCTGGAAGTAAATCTATTAAATTCTTTTCTTTTGCATAATTCCATTGAGAACAATCACAATCTGATAATTCTAAATTTCTACTACATACCCCGAAAATTCCATCTTTCTTATAAAAATTTATATTGCAACCATCCAATTTTTCCGAAATAACAAATTCATTTATTGATTCATTTAAAATTTCAGGAATACCTTGTATGCGAGGTTCGTCACTTTTAGGAAATAGATATGTTGGAAATAATCCTTTAACCATTCCATTAAGAGAAGCGTCTACTGGTGGCTCATATTTAATAACTCCCAATTCGGCAGAAACATCTTCGCCAATTCCTCCTTCTCTTTCCAAAAGACTAAGAGGCATTATCAATCCCTGCGAAATTTGTTTTCTAAGTTTAACAGTACGAAGTCGAATCCCTTTTACTTCTTTCCCATCTACTAAAACTGTTTTTGGAGTATTTCCTTTCAATAAAAATTCATATTCAGGGAGAATCGGAATCAAGCAGTCGATTTCAAAAAAAAGAACAAGGTCATCTTTTTTATAAAGACCTTTTTGAGAAACTACCCACCATTCCTTTATCCGTATCTTCTCGATCCGATCAGCACCTTCTATTGGAAGTATTTCTTCTATTTTTTGTATTGTTACGAGTTTTCTGGGCATGTTTTTACCAATTTATAAATTCATTTTTATCTGCTTTGAAAAAATTATTAAAATCTTTTAAACTCAATTTTAACCCTTCTTTATCTCCAAAACATATCAATCTATCTTCTACAATATTATAATCTTTATCAAAACTAGCAAACCCCCCAAAAAACATAACATCGTTATCCTTTTCCCATTTTCTCAAAACATTAAAAACATCTTCTAATGTAGTTTTTTTCGGCGTTATTGTTTTTTTAACAGTGCCTTTTTTTGTCATAACAACTAACTCTCCTTTTCTTATTTTTTCAGACGCAGTGTATTTTTTAATCATTGTTTTTTATTATATTATATAAATTATCTAATGTTTTAATCGAAATGCCTTTCCCGTTTTTATCAGTAACACTTTTTTGCTTTGCTTCTTTACCAAACGAAATTTCGTAAACCCAGTAAGAAATCCAATCACTGGTATCAGTCATTGCTTCTTTCATTGCTTGTAAAAATAAAGTTTCATATCTTCCTAAACTAAAATATCCAAAATCTGGATTAAATTTTCTCATTGCTCTATCTACGTTATCTTCGTCTTTTCGCAAAGCAATAAATTCATTCATCAATTTTTTAAAAGTTGTTTTGTCCATATTTTTTATTATTATGTCGGAAAGGATGGAGTCGAACCATCAATCAACGATGTATAATATCGTGGCATTAACCATTGTGCTACTTTCCGTTGCCAGAATTTCTGGCAATTTTTATTTTCCTGTAATCAACAATCCTGTCGATGCCTCTAATCCGCAATAAGAAGTACATCCTTGACCATTCCATTTTTGAATACGTTGTAAATTGACATATTCTGCTCCTCCTTGTTGTGTAATTGCTTGTGCTTGAATTCTAATTTTTTCAGCTTCTGCTTCTGCTGCCATAATTGTTTGCTTCTTTTTTTCTTCAATTTGTGCTGTAATTGTTTTTTGTGTTAATAAATTTTGTGATTCTACTTGTTTTTGATCTACTGCTGCTTCGTATGTGTCTGAGAAACTAAAATCAAGAATTGAAAAAGATTTTAAAATAACCCCTTTCTCTTGTAATCTTAGAGTTAGCTCGGTATTTATCAAATTGCTAATTTCTGCCCGCCTATCCAATAATTCTTGTGCTGTATATTTTGCAAACACTTGTTTTTGAGTTTCTTGAATTGCGGGGTCGATAATTACAGTTTCCACTGTTTTATTATCACCAATTCCTTGATAAATTTTATCTACTCTACTAGAATCCAATACATAATTAAACGCAACTTCAGTATCTACTGTTTGGGTATCTTTAGAATAAGAAACAGATTTGGTTGTGTATTTTACTTCTTGAACATTCATCATATGAACGCTTTGTTGTATCGGCATTCTCCAATGCAACCCCTCTCCTAATACTTTATCGCTGACTGCCCCCCAATTCATAACTACTCCCCTCTGCCCACGATTAACTTGAACAAAAGGATTCAAAATCAAAAACAAAACAAGAACAACTACTGCGAAAATACCGAACTTAACCATAGCGATTTCATTATTTTCCATGTTTTTTAGGTATATTTAATATTCTCCAGAACACAACTAACATTATTAAGATGAACAAAAATTCAATAATAACTTTTAACATTTTTTTAATTCTTTTCTTATTTCTTTTAACATGTCGACCGACTCCAAGAAAGCTTCTTTTAATGTTTCTTTTTCAGATTCCCTTGTAAAACAATCCAACAAATCAAAATAGCATGCTTCTAAGTTTGGGTAAAACCAAGTGCTTTTCCAAGTATAATTATCTTTTTTATCTTTAATTCTTTCGCAATATGTCCAATTTAGATTATCAGAAAATATTTTTTTATTTTTGTTGATTATTATTTCCATATGGATTGTTTTATGAGAGATTCTATGAATTCTATCGGGGCTTTTTTTATTTCGTCATCAAATAATATATTAAATCGTTTTACTAATTTTTCTTTTAACAAATTTATTTCGTTTTCAATAATCAAAACATCTTTTTTACAATTGATATTATCTTTAAATCTTTCTATAAAAACCAACTTGCCCCGAATTTTTGAAATTATCTCAGATTTTAAATCACAATTGAAACAACAATTTCCATATTTCTTAAATCTTTTCCAATTATTATCTATTTCTTTGCCACAACACGCACACTCGTTTTTTATTACATAATCTTTTTTTCGATATTTATCTTTAAATTTCATATATTTGGGTGCGTCTGCCGGTCTTATTCGTCCAATCGGTCGATAGTTTCCGGCTTCATGCCGAAGAATTTGTCTATTTGTTCTTCGTGCGTCAACGCATTTCATTACACACCAAGAATTTCTTTGAGCTTTTTTAAATCAAATCCTATAATAACATTATCATTGACCTCGGAAACTGGGACACTTAACTGATTAGAAATTTCTATCATTTTGTTTCTTGCTTCTTCGTTTTCAGAAACATCGACAGACTCAAATTCAATTTTATTTTCTACTAACCAAGATTTCAATGCCTCGCAGACTGAGCAATAAGGAGTTGAATAAATCTTAATCATTTTAATATTTAAAAATATGATTATAAACCATAGCACTACTCCCCCTATCTGTATCAATTCCTATAATTGTTCCATATGGATGGTCTAACCATCCATCCTTCAAAAAACTAAAATCTTCTTTTTCCAATTTATCTTTTAAAACTACTATCTGTTTCTTTTCTATTTCCACTTCTTCAAGCTTTTTTTCAATGATACTTTCTTTGCTTTCTATAATCGCAAGCATCTTTCTAATTTTTACTTTCTTCTCTTCTAATAATTTTCCTTCGTTTTCTTTCTCTACTTCTTTATTAACTTCTGCAACTAATTTATTTTTATACATAAATTATGGGCAATCACTATCAAAAGATTGGTCTTCTAAATTAGTGATTGTGGTTATTATTTTTTTTGATATGTTTTCGACTGTATCATTGCCATTTATTATAACAACATTTAATTTATTTTCAAAATCAGCAATTGCATTATAATAATTTTTTTTAACTTCTAATAAAATGTTTTTATCTTCATATAATTCAAACGAGTCTTTTTCTTTAATAAGTCGTTTCATACATTCATCCACAGTAGTATCTAAATAAAATGTTATGTCTGGAATTAAAAATACTTCGTATATCTTTTTTAACCACTCATAATCGGCTCCTAAACAACCATATCCATATGCTGATAAAGAATATCGGTCACAAATAACATTTATTCCTTTTTCAAGGCGAGGTAATATTTCTTTTTCATTAGAATTTATACCATCGGCGCAATATAGAGTTTGCAAACATTTAACAGAACAATCCCATTCTTTTCTTAACCTAGCACGAATTAATCCACCGATTAAACTTTGGCTTGGTTGTGTTATTATATACGCCTTTTCTCCTTTTTTTCTAAAATACTCTAAAAGAAGTTTTGATTGCGTTGACTTGGAAGACCCATCGAGTCCTTCCAATACATAAAGTTTTCCTTTTTTCATATTAACATTGTACGTTAAATGTTCCTTCTGCCAACTTATAAGATTCGGAAATTGGAGTTCCTGCGGTAACGCTATCCATTCTACAATAATACGGATAATCCCACCATTGCTTTTGCGGGGTAGGTTCTATATAAGTTGGATAATAAATAGGATAACTCCAATTTTGAATAGTGGTTGTTGTTTTTAAACTAAACTCTTCCCATTCCCTATTTGGAAACATTGATTTGAGATTTTTTATCAAATCTTTAAGTTTAACATCTTGTTCAACTTCTATTGTTTTTGAAATAGTATCTATACTAATTCTCATTTTTTTATTTTTTTAATTTCTTTTTCAATGACTATTTTGCATTTGCTAACTTTAAGACCTTCTATATCAACTTCCTGCAATTCTTTCTTTTCTTGCAGGGCTGCGCTTCTTGTTGCTTTAACTTCAAAAATTCTTTCAACCTCAGAAAAACAAATCCAAGCATTTGTTGTTAAATTTTTCATTATAATATTTCAATTAAATTACATTTTTTTGACTCTTCAATGCTCTTTTTCATTTTATCGGTTAATTCATTTGCTTCTATTGCTCCAACCGCATTTTTACTTATGTTATTTTCACATGAGCTAATTAAACAATAAGAATTATCTGTAAATACTAAAATAAAATATTCAAAAAAATCAATATAATGTTTTATTGTTTTTCCTTTTAAAGAATGAGATAAGTGTTTAAATTTATTCATGTTTTTATCTATTATCTCCTGAACCGTGGAGTTTCCCACGCTTCTGACGAGATTGTAATTTATCTATATTTTTAGAAGCAATGTTATCAAGTTTCAACCCTAATTCAATTCCTAAATTAGCAATATACCATAAAATATCACCAAGCTCTTTTTCTAATTCTACTTTTTGTTCTTTAGAAATAGTTCCGTCTCCATCTCTAATTATCTTTTTAATTTTTTCAGCTACTTCTCCAGATTCCCCGCATAGACCCAATACTGGATAAATATAATTACTTCCCTTATCTTTATAAATTGCAGTTTTTCTTGCTAATTTTTGATATTCATTAAATTCCATTGTTTTTATATTATTAGTTAGGGGCAAGGTTACGAACCTTGAAAACAACTTCGTTAAGTTGCCGACCGAGATTCCCAGTCCACCCCCATTTTTTATTACTCAAAGTCAAACCCCAATTCTATCAAATCTGAAATACTCAAATATGCACCACTTTTTTTATTTTTAATGACTCCTTCTGAAGTGAGCAAACGAGACCCACGATTTGTGGCAACCTGCACAACGAAAGCATTAGGAGATTTAGGGAACATTTCCTTAAACATATCTTTAACTACTTTTTTATTCTTAGAAACCCAAACGATTGCTTTTGTATCCATTGTCTTGATGATTTCAGGATATTCCTCTTTAAATGTTTTTAGTGAAAAATTCATGTTTTTTTAATTGTATTAATAAATTGCTCAACTTGCTCCACGCACTCTCCACACATATCTATACTAATGTCGACCATTTTTTGTGTCATATTTAATGTTGGAACTTTTCCAATTTCGTTTGATGCACCAAGTTGAGGAACTACTTTTGCAAGACTTATTAATCCTAATGATGTTGGCTTTGTGGTATCTATGTTTTTATCACAAATGTCACATTTTATATTTATAATCGTTTGCCTCATTTGTTTTTATAATCTTTAATAGTTCCAGCCGCCAATTCCTGTGCGACATATGTTTCGGCATTTTTAACTGCCTCCTCCCTCCATTTACCAGTAAAATTGAAACAAACAAACTTATCGTTTTTATATTTTGGCGTTCGTTCAAGATACAATTTTACCATTGTTTCCGAAGGATTTGTTTTATCTTGAATAAGTTGCCAGATGTGCCCTTCTGTTCTTAACATTCTCTTAATAATTCTGATTCTTTCAGAAAGAGAACCTCCTTCGTTAAAATCTCTTTGAGAATCAATCTCGTTATCAATAGAATCGCTCGCCAAATTTTCTTCGTTTATATTCATATATGTTTTATTATATTTATATTATAGCATATCGCTATTTTTAGTGCAAATTTTTTAATTTTTCTTTATAATATTCTATCTTATTAAGATAATCTTTATCTGCCCATTTCTCTTTATTTAACAAATGTTCCTTGTATCTTCTGAAAAGATTATCTACAAATTCTTGACCATGTTTTTCGACCATTTTCTTATAATACATTGCTCCGAAGCCACCCAAATTTTTATTACAGTAAAAACATTGAACATTTAAATTTTTTTCATCATATCTTAAATTAAATCCACATGTTTTAGAAGGGAGAAAGTGCCCATTGTGAACCCCTTTTCCTGGTTTGATTTCTTTTCCACATGTAATACAAATTCTTCCGTCTCTTTTTTTAATATATTCAGAACATACTTTCCATAATTTTCTTTGTAATGTTGATTTCATTTATAATACTGAGAAAACTTCTTCATAAAAAATTTATCTTCTTTTGTAAATTTATAATTTTCTTTTTTTAAAAATTCTAAAGTTTTCTTTAAAAATAATTTTCTGGTTTCGTAGGTTGATAATTTTCCATTTCCAATGTGACATATCATATTATTAATTGGCGAGGCATTTAGAGGAGAATTAGAGCAACGACCCATAGTATGGTGTATGCAGTTCGCGTGTTGTTTTCCGCAAGCCCAACAAACATTGTTCCAGAAAAATATATCTCTTGTTTTAGGAGAAAATTCATTGTTCATTGAAATATTTTACCGCAGGATTCGCATCTATATCCATAATGAATAGCCAAACATCCTTCCATGCCGTCTGGACAAGGTATTTGCGTATAATACAAATTACCTCCACAATAACATTTTTCAGATATAAACTCAGTTTCTTTTATTTCTTTTTTAGGATAAATTATTTCTTTCATAATTTTTTATTTCTTTATTATCTATATCAAAATACTTAAAACACTTGTTACATTTTCTGAAAAAATCAATACTAGGATTTGTAGAAAATTCTAATTTTTGATTTTCAAACTTAGTCCCACATACAGGGCAGTACCAAATAAAATTTTTAATTTCAGAATTTGTTGTCATGTTTAATAATTTAATAATAACAAACTATCTTTTTTTATTTCGTGAATAAATGATAATTTTTGAGCGATAACTGGGTTAAATGGTTTGCTGATAATATGAAATCCAGACTTCGTGCGATAATGATGTAAAATTTCAATGTTCAAATCTTCCATCTCATCTATTGCCCCGCCGATTGTTTTATTAGTAAGAGTGTCGCAATCAAACAAAAATAAACTTTCATCAGCACAACTTGGTTTCATTAAACAAGAAATAAATCTATCTTTTGTTCTGAGATAAAAATCTATTTTGCTTTGTTCATCATAATAATCTGCATCTAACTGTCTGTGTTTGTATTCCCTTATTGCTTTGTTGATATTACGTCGATTTAAACAAGAATATATTCTTAATGTTTCGTCACCGAGCCATTGTTTATAATCTAATAAATATTTTATAGATTTAAGAAATTCTTCTTTGTTCGTTGTTATTAATTTTTTATAAAAATCATTATCAGCTCGTTCTCCGCCATCTTTTTTCCTTTTCAAAAGTATTATAACTCGAACTCCATCCATAAAATTTCCAAAAGTATTTTCAATTTGTGTCAGTTGATTCATCTGGTTTAATTATTTTTACTTCAAACCTCATAATTACGCCGTCGTTAAATTTTTCTTCTTTTATATTAATAAGGTTATTATAAAACATCGTTTCCCCAATTGCTCTAGCAACTTTTAATTTTCTATATTTTTCAATATCAATAGCAGAAAATTCAGATTCTTTTCCATCAAAATAAATATTATTTTCTAATTTTATTATATCATTATATGGAACTTCAAAACAAGTTTCTCCGTTAGT
>Ga0172381_10001698_pt1 | contig 25209 bp, 21 predicted proteins | sample Leawel6488metaG_FD_119754 | JGI IMG/M metagenome (GOLD analysis project Ga0172381, IMG submission 119754) | Leachate microbial communities from a municipal landfill in Southern Ontario, Canada - Leachate well 64-88 metaG | ecosystem: Engineered > Solid waste > Landfill > Unclassified | place... | reverse complement strand
TTTATGAACGAAAATCAGTTATCATAACATCACAACTACCTGTAAAAAACTGGTACGATTATATTGGAGAACCTACTCTCGCCGATGCAATAATGGATCGTATTACCAGTAACTCGATAAGAGTGGAGATAAAGGGTGAATCAATGAGAAGAAAAGAGAAAAAAAATTAATACTTTTATGTCAAGTTTACAGCTCTTTCTTAGTGGCATATTTGTGAGTGATACAGTGGCCTATTTGATGTGATATATTCAATATTTACTTTCATTTTTAAACAAGTCCCGATTTTTAAATTATATTTACTCAATAATTACTAATGGTTATCAGGGTTTGCAACTATGCAAATTTAATACTTTTTAATAATATCCCTAATATCCGACATATCTTTTATTAACCCATATAATGCTAAAGAGGCCGCTAAAATTTGGCGGCCTCTCAAAAAATTTTGGAACTGAGCATCTTTTAGATACTACCAACCGGGATTTTGAGGAAAAGTAACCCCATTTAGCTCATAAAGAGTTTTCTGACCTGTAGGTATGGCATCCAGATAGTGTTTCGGTGCTGTCACAACCCTGCTTGTAAGAGTTGCATAAGGTTGAATATACATGTTTTGGTCTACAATTAATCCCGCTGTTTGAGCTGGAACTTTTGCCCCCTTGAAGATATCTGGTTTTACTAAATAGTCCAGATAATCTATTTTTTTCCAGCGACGTAAGTCCCAATAACGGAATCCATCAAATGCAAGTTCTGTCCGTCTCTCTCTTCTAATCTCCCATAACAGAGCACTCACATCTGCATTCTTCTTAGGATCTGCAGCAATGTTTGAAATATTCAAGGCTGCAACGCCGCCCCGAGCTCTGAGTTTGTTAATTGTATTATCGGCATCGGCCTGAGTAATAGTTCCAAGTTCAGCCGCTGCCTCTGCATAATTCAGATAGACTTCGGCCAGCCAGAACAGTGGGGCATTTGTAAAGTTGGCATTAATTTGGGTACGGTCATTACCTGTAATAGCCGGATTAGTATACTTAGTAATCAGATACCCTGTAGATGAAATCAATCCTCCAACAGCGTTTCCTCTATATGCCAAAGTTGTTCCGATAGAGGCGGTAAGACGTGTATCCCTGTTTGCAAGAGTTTTTGACAAATCCGCATCTCCCTGGTATAACGGAGATGTTCCGATAGCTTTTCCATCTGTGCACAGATAGGATTCAACCAAATCTTTTGTGGCTCCGCTGATAGGAGTTGTAGAGTTGAGATAGGCAGTCATACTATGCATAAAGGTACCTTTTACATAATATTTATATAAAATTGCTTCGGTATTGGTTGCTAATGTAATACTTGTATAAATATCATTGTAGTTTGTTATTCCTTCAGGCGTTCAATTTCCTTTTGAATTTGTTCTATTACTTGCTTATTGGCAATTTCACCGTCCAAACTAAATACGATAAACACATTTCCACCAAATTCTTCTTTAAAACTATCAAAACTTGCCTTCATCCTTTCAGAAACGGAATAATTACCAAAGTTGGATTGAGCTGTTACAGGTTTTATCTGTATTCCAAATACTTTATTTTCAGTTACGAATCCAAGATAATCTATGTCTCCTGCATGGTCTAATTCCGCAGGACTTTCATCAAAGCGAACTTGAGGAAATTCTTTTGCTAAACCATCATTTACGACAGATTTTTCTCGCAAGTAACCATCAAACGTGCGATTAATAGTAAGGTTGTAAATATAGTCGAAACAGTCTTGTCTCGTTAAAGCATTGAACGCATCTTGCCATTCTGGAATTACAACTTCTGTAATCTTTTCATAAAGCCTTTCGCCAAGGTCTTGTAAACTTTCACGTGTTATTTTAAAATTGTTTTTTCCAGCTGTTGTAGCATTTTTAAAATACCACTGCTCCCATTCTTGTATTGTTTTCGGCTGGCATTCTCTTATTAATGCCATAACCGCACCCACCTTATTAGGTCTCGAAAATTGGTATGTTTGACAAGCATAGTTTAATACTTTTTCCTTTTTCCCGAATTCTAACGAGTATTTTTTTGTTTCTTTTTTAGCCATTGGTAAATGAATTAAATTTTGATTTGTATTTAAAATCAATGGAATTATCTACCAAAACTAGATTCTCTTTCAGTAAATGAGCATTGATGAAAGTTTTATTTTCTAAGTAGAGATATACCATTAAATTATTTTCTTTATCGTGTTTGACTTCATCGTATTTTAAGAATACCTTTTTCCCACGAACTTTGTTGATTAGAAATTCGGTCGCTTTCCCATTTATTTCGGGGTTTTGCTTTATGCCTATAAGCCTAATAATAAGTCCATTGCTCAGTTTTAATAATTCAGGACTGACAATTTCTTTGACCGAAAAAAAGTCTTCTCGTTTTCCTGTACTTTCAGCGTCAATCTTTGATCCGTATTGTATTTTCTTTACATCAATTTTTTTGTCTAATTTATGTGTGTCGACAAACTGATAAGGTAGAGTTTTAACACGTTCGTCAAAGTCAGCTTTAATTCCGGGTTGTTTTATTATATCAGTTTCAACTTTCATAAAAGCATCATCTGTCCCGATTTTCTCCTTAATAATTGGAACAAAGTCAGGATTTATCTCATAACCAACCGAATTTCTATTCAGATTACGCGCCGCCAATGCAGTTGTTCCACTTCCCATAAATGGGTCAAGAACAGTTTCACCTGGGAAAGAAAACATTTTAATTAAACGGTGAGGCAATTCTTCAGGAAACATTGCTAAATGCTTGTCTTGTTTTGCTCCTGAAAAATACCAATGACCATTAAAATATTTATTCCACTCTTCGTTAGTCATTACCGAGTTATCTTTCTGATCTTTTGTTGGTATTGGCGAGTTTCCTTGTTTTTTAAATAATAAAATATATTCAAAGTCTAATTTTACAATTCCATTTCTCGGATTTGGGTAACTACCCATAATACTAGCTCCACCAGAAGTATTCATTGTAGTAGTTTTTTGCCATATAATTTGACCCATAAAATCAAAACCTATCATTTCACAAAATTTGATAATTTCGCTATGAATCGGAATAATTTTATATCGACCATAATAGGTAGAACGTGCAAATTGGTCGCCAATATTGATGCAAAGCCTACAACCTTTATGCAATACACGATGACATTCGTTCCAAGTTAGGTTTAGGTAATTTATATAGGTTTCATAATCATCATGAAATCCAATTTGATTTTCAGTACCGTAATCTTTTAATTGCCAATATGGCGGTGATGTAACAATCAAATGAACACTTTCGTTTTGCAGTTCACTCATTTGTCGACTATCTCCGTTTATAATTGTATGTTTTGTCTTATTCATATCTGTTTTTCTTTACTTTTTTATACTACAAAAATACAATATCTCTTCAGATAATCTTGATTATTGCAGTTTCCTACGCTTATAGCCGTTAGCCCTTTTTTATTCTGTCAACCAATTTAATGCTTTTTGTGTTATTCCATTATACCAATCTACTTCATTGTCTGTCGAGTCTGCTAATTCGTTTGAGCGTTCAAAAAATCGTTGAATATGTCTCGGTTCAGGAACATAACTTGCATTATATGAATCCTCAACCATTTTAATAAACACACTCAAAGGCAAAGGAACAATCGTTGAAGTCCCACCATAATATTGAATATTCATTTTGTGCAATGCGTAAAAATGTGCCTTACAAGCTTCATTTATATTTGGTGCAATAAATAAACAATATGCAAGTTTTTCAGTTTCTCTCTTGTATTTTGCAAGGTGTCTTGTAACTGGCTCACCTTCTGTTTCATATTGTCTTTGTCCGCTTTGCATAGTTACTTCAACAGTTAACCCGAAGTCGCCATAATCGCATACAATGTCAGCCATATTGCCCTGTGCTGTTGACATTGGATTACCAAAGTCATCAAATTTCAGATTAGCTTTAATACTTCCACCGTCCAACATTGTCATAGCTCGCCAAGTGTTCCATTCTAACATTAATGACGTGTCGTAAAGAGAATTGGCTTTTATCTGGTCAAAAGTTGTATTTATTTCCTCAAATTGTCGGTAGTCCTTTATTGCAGTAACTTGGTCAGTTAGTATTCGCTCTTTTCTGCTTTCCAACTCATCCGCAAAAATGTATTTTAGTTCTTGTAATGTTGCAGTTGCTCGTAATTGAAGTTGAGGGAATTCAGTTCGTATTTTCTGTTCAAGTAATGCCCTGTTGTCAGTTAATAATGTAGGAATTTGTGGGTTGCCAAGGTATGCAACATATTGACTTTCGTTGTCAATGAAGCACGGCTCTCTGTCTGCATTTTGTAAGAAATAGTCAACCTCCTGAATTTTTTCGGGAACAATTGAAATTGATTTGCCTAGATGTGAAATATTTACCAATCCTGTTGCCCTTAAATATCGAAAACAAGCATCAGCATAGTCTCTCATATTGCTTGCTTTTGTGCCAAGAAATTTTATAATCGAAGCATCATTTGTTTCTCTTGTCCGTGTGTTTCCTGAAATTATTTCAGCACTATAAATTTCTCTTACTTCACTTGCCAAATATTCAGCACGAAATCGCTTGTAGTTTCCTTCATTTTGTGCTTTTGCGATTCTGAACAGGTCAATTTTTTCAACTATTGTATCAAATACTCTGTAATCAACTAATTGCAATCCGAAAATCATCAACTCATCAAATTTCAACGAACCGAAGTGTCTAACGAGACGGAATAGTTCAAGATATGGCTTTACCCAAAATTCAGCCGAATTTTCAGTTGGTTTGTGGTAAGGCGAAGGAACCTGAAACTTGAGCAACTGCCTTAAAAATATTTCCTCTTTTCTTCTTGAGTTTACTAACTCTTCACCTGCAGGGGTTAATTGGATTGTAGGGGACAGAACAACGAAACCAAGTGCTTTTGGTGCTCGGTTTATTCTGTCTCTTGCACTAAATGCAGGGTCATTTGCTCCTTCGCCATTGAAAAAGTTTTCCTCTTTCAATAGCTCCATAAATGCTCTCTGTGTTTCTGTATTCCATAACTGACCTGAAAAGTGGGTATTCAATAACCCAATTTCAGGAATCATTTTAGCTGGTGTCCTTGGGGACGTAGTAACAAAAATTACTTTACTTTCTATTCTTGCCATATAATTTTACAGTGCAAATTCTTTTTCAAATTCTAATTCTGGATAATATTTTTTTGCTGCGTTGCCATAATTTGAAATCAAAATATGGCTTGCTTCTGACTTAAATCTATTTCTAATATTAACCGCATACGACTTTCCATATTCATCAACAATCATATTACCATACAATTTTTCAGTTAATGGCGTTCTACCAATTACCATAAGGGCTTTACATTTAAGTTGTTTATAATGATTGGCTAATTCAATATGATTTCTTTCATTAAAACCGTCCTTGTGTTCAATATTTCCATAATCCGAGAAAACACAATCATAGGGTGGGTCTAGAAACATAAAATCATCTTCTTTTGACATATTAAAAATATCAGAGTAGTCGTGATTATAAATCTCAGTATTAGATAGTAGTTTATTGTGAGCACTTGTAACCAAAGAGGTGTTCAGGTTGGCATATCGTCCATATGGAACATTAAACTCGCCTTTAGCATTATAGCGTATCATGCCTGAATACGCTGTTTTGTTAATGAAGAAGTAGAGCAAAGCATCAGAATACTTTTTTTCGGTCAAATCATTGAACATATCCCTTATTTGATAGTATATGGGTTCGTTTTCATCATCTACTCGTTCGTCAGGCGTTTTGCTTTTTAGTTCTTCAAACTTTCTGCGATTAACAACATAAAGTTTTTCAATTTCAGTTAATTCAGTTTTTAGAGTTTCAAAGTTGTTTTTTACTCCCAAATAAAATGCAATTAGTTTTGAGTTAATGTCGTTTATAATTGCTCTTTTAGGTTCTAAATGGAAGAATAACGCCCCGCCACCAAAAAATGGCTCAATATATCGTCCACTATATTGTGGAATATGCTTAATCAAATGAGGGATTTCCTTTGATTTTCCTCCTCTGTATTTTACAAGTGGTTTCATATTTTGGCAGTTTTTTGTTTATACTCTGCAATGTTGTCTGCAACTAAATTTAAAATTTGTGTCGCTTCTTCTTCTTCAGCAATAATTTCATAAACTTTGTCTGCCGACCACAAACGTAGCAAGCCTATTGAGTTAACTTCAAGCAAGTCTGCAAGAACTGTTACTTGTTCCCTTTTTGCACGTCTGTCGCCTTTTTCAATTTTACAATATGTCGCAGTGTCTATTTCCAACGCAGCAGCTAATTGTCTTTGAGGGATTTGTTTTTCCTCCCGTAACATTCTTATTTTATTACCAAAGATTATTGACATATTTTAGTCTTGACATTATTTGGCAAATGTAGTTTATTTTTCTAAAAATTCATCTTTTCTCAACGACTTTATTTTGCAGTGTCCTTTTTTTAGGGTGACGGCTAACGTGAGTCTGCGCAAAAACTCCGATTTAAAATTAGTCTAAATGATTATTTTAGATGTTTTTGCGCAGTCTGATAATTACCGTCCATTCTGGGTGAACAAAAAAATGGCCATCAAATAATTGATAGCCACTTTTTAATTATCTACAAATCAGGAGTTTTATATTACATTAGGTCTTTTGTAATACTTTGCCTGACTTTTTGGAACCACCTCTCCGGAGAATATTTTAGTTTCACCCTTGGAAGGTGTAACGATTACATCAGCATAGTTTGAACCTTTTCTTACTGAAATTTCAATTCTTGCAGTGATCTGAGATCCGGAAATCTGCATTATTACAGTTATGTTTCCTTTTTTATCGATCTTCTGCTCAAAACTGTTAACAGTGGCTCTGTTTGTATAACCATTATTGCATACTATGCTACCCTGAAGGTAGACAAATTCTGCAGCTTCATACGAAAGGAAGTTTGAATCATCAGTATTTGTCCCTACTGTACCGTATCTGTCAGGTACAATAACGAAATCCTTTGATTCAAGTGCAGCTTTGGCTTTTTCATAAAGAACCTGAGCTGCAGCCTCTTTCTCAACTTTGCTTTGTGCATAACTTAAAGAAAACGAAGCAACAAACAATAATGTCAATAATAAAAATTTTTTCATATACAGTTAGTTTACAGCGATAGTACTTAAGCGTACGGCCTGCGTTGTATAAGTACCCTCTATACCGTTAAAGTGGAATATGTAGTTAATTCCCTTTGTTAAAGAATAACCCGTTGCAGTATATGCAGCTCTTACCGTTGAGGATGTATAGTATTGCAACTGTGCTCCCGTTGCATCAAACACCGTGAAAACTAATGATGCTTCTGTACCGGACCATACTTTAATCCCTTGCCTGTATAGCTTATAAGGATTATAGTCTGAAGCTTCACCATAGTTTGCCTCAGCTATGTCTATATATTGTACAACACCATCTATAGTTCTCTTACCTTTTAGATAAAGTTTACCGTAAGGGGTACCGTCGGCTTTGTGGAAAAGGTTTACAAAACGGATGTAAGTAAGTGTATCAGCCCAAGGATCTCCTGTTTGATACTCTTCAGGGTCCTGAATAAGGATCGGAGGTTGGGATGTATTGTACACAAACGCACTCCATTTGCCTGCAGTAAGGTTAAAACTGTTCTCGTAGATAGTTGCATAGGTAGACTTAAGCAATTTAACGGTATTTGTACCTATAGGCAATGCATGGTATTTTGCCGTACTGTTAGGGAAAATACTACCAAGTGCAGTTGAAACCATAGATACGGTATCGTTGTTGTATAAAAGTCGTGCAACATTCTGAGTAGCTGATGCCACCAACGGAAGGTCATAAACTAATCTCACCTGGGCATATTTGGTCAGATCGAGATCTGTAGTTTTATAGGTGATATCATTCTTTTCGCATGAGACCAGACCTATAACCATCAAGACAGAAATTAATGTTAATATTTTTTTCATTATCAATCTTTTTAAGTCGTTCTTAATTAGAGTTAGGAATACAAAACCAAACCATAGAGGTATGATAGTTATCCGCATCACCGGCAATAGGGGTAATCTTCTTAAGCGAAGGGAGATTCCACATATATTCAGAGTTGTAACGAGGACGGAGTCTGTAGCATGGTGATCCAAGGTTCGCAGTTGCAAATTTCTGTCTTCTGTTTTGAACATCTGCAGCAGGGAGATAAAATCCTTTGTATACTCTTGAGGCGTCCGTGTCAAGCTTATGGTAACACGCAGCAGTTGACCAGGATGTTCCAGCCTCTGGAACCCCGCTTGAGCCCAGAACCAAGTCATAATGGTAGCGACGAAGGTCGTTCCATGTCTCATAGCTCCAAGGGAAGAGGGCGACATATTTCTGCATCATAATGTGTGAGAGAGAGAAGTCTGCAAGAGAGAGATTATTTACAAATTTACTGTTCAGATACTCGGTAGCAAGTGTTGTAAATCTTGCAGATGTAATTTTATCCCCTATAACTGAAGTTTGTTTACCGGCTGTGTTTTTAACAGCAGTACCTGCAACTATGTAACTCTTAACGAAGTCTATATGTGCAGCAACACCAAGTTTAAATGTTGCAAGTGCTTCTGATTTAAGGTTCTTACGGAATTGTGCTTCAGCTTTGATGAACTGCATCTCTGCATAAGATGTGAGAGGCCACGGAGCGTCATCTCTGTAGAGCCATCTGCCTGTACCTGATGTTGTAGCATTAGGTGTAGCGGTAAGACCCCAAAAGTTACATTGTGAAGTGTAATCAGGTCTTGTCCCTACAAATTTAAATGTTCCCTTTTTAATATCTGTCTGGTTTGCCGGCATTGTATCCTTTGAACCCAAAAGTAGAATAGAGCGTGGGTCAAGAATTGTAGTATCTACAATGTTCTGATAAGTACTTAATCCTTCAATAGAACCTGCAGAGTTGTAGTTAGGAATATTACCGGTAAGTACCTGAACAATATAGTCAGATTGAACAAGAACATTCGCCAAGTTAGCTCTGAGAATTCCGAACAAGTTAGATGTTGTTGAAACCCCTGTTGCAGAATAGAGAACCTTAGGATCATCACTCGAACTTGTAAATGAATTATTTACACAAGCAATAGCTGAATCGAGATATTTGGCATCTTTCATTGACATTGTTATATAGTTTCTCGCAAGGACTGCGTAAGCAAACTTTTTCCATTGTGCAGCATTACCTTTATATACTATATCATATGTAGATAAAGTCTTATAAGTAGTAGCATCTGTTTTTTCCAATTCAGCAATAGCAAGCCTTGCCCATTCACGAACCTTTGAGAATGCATATTCTTGATTGTCATAATCGTGTGAAAGAAGGCCGGCAACATAGGCGTCATCAACAGGAAGATCTCCGTGTAATGAAGCAAGATGGTGCCAAGAGTAAGCTTTGACTGCATAACCGATACCGGCTATTGTATGTTGTTCAAGTTTAACTGCGTCGTCTATCATGTTTTCAAGGTTCATACCCTGAAGATAGTAAACCATTCTCCAAGCCTCTCCACCATTATCACTTGCACCAATATATGATTGTAAGGCACCAAAATTAGTGGCAAAAGTTGAACTACCACCCATATAACCCATCATCGGGGCTAATGCTCTTAAGTCATAGGAAATACCTTCGTAAGAAGAAAGTATCGGTGCCAATCTGAGTGCAGGTTCTACCCAGTCCGGAGAGTCAACATTGTTATTTACATCAAGCCATTTTGTACAAGAACTACCACAAATTGCCAGAAGTACTAAGAATGATATTAATATTTTTTTCATATTATTTATCTGTTAAAATGTTAGTTTTAAGCCAAATGACAGCACTCTTGGGGCTGCAATAGCCATCATATCAAATCCTACACCACCTGTACCACCAAGTGATGCTGAGTTGGAGTTACCGACAACGTCGATACCCGAATAGTTTGTCAATATAAACAGGTCGTTACCTGCTGCAAATACAGACACTGCCGAGAGAAGCCCTTTGGTTTTTCTTTCCAGCCACTTCGGGTTAACATTATAAGAAAGACGAAGTTCCTGCATTCTCAGGTAGTTTACACCCTTTTCAATCCAGTCGTAGTCACCACCTGCATAACCATATTGCAGATCACCCATTTTAACACTGATTGAATTCACCGTAGGATTGTCGCTATCCTGATAACCATCTTTCAAAACACCGTTAAACACAACAGGGTCTGCCTCTCTCATAGTAATGGACTCTTCACTATACCCATAAGTCATCATATAACGTTTCGTTCCGTTCACAACCTGTGCACCCAATCTACCATCGAGCAGAGTTGAGAGTGAAAAGTTTTTATACCTAACAGAGAGGTTTATACCAAAGAGCAAATCCGGTTCACGGTCACCGAGAACGGTCCATGTGCTGGAGACGAGAGGTAAACCCGATGAAGGGTCAATCAAAACCTTACCATCTTTATTTCTTTGGAAGTCGAGACCTGTGATGGATGTTACAGGGTAACCCACTCTTATACCGTTCCTGAGGTTGCCTGAGTTCCATGTATATGCGTTGTAATACTCCGATACATTCTCCGGAAGTTTCTTTACTTTGCTCCAGTTCTTTGACATGTTAACGCCAACGTTAACAATCCAGTCGCGGTTCTTTATAACATCACCGGAGATACTTAATTCAACACCGCTCGTTTTGAATGTACCAACGTTCATATTGTTGAGCACGAAACCTGTTGCGTAACTCATACGGAAACCCTGTATGATCTGGTCCTCAGAGTATGTATTATAGTATGCAAAGTCAACATCCATTCTGTTTTTGAAGAAGCGCCCTTCCAGACCGACTTCCCAAGCAGTATTCATTTCTGGTTTAAGTGTGGGGTTTGGCCCTGTAAACCCGTAACGGTAGCCACCGTAAGACGATGAAGAAGCTTCCAGAGCAGGATAGATAGAGAGAGGAGCTGCATCTTTACCTACTTGTGTAACAGAACCTCTTAACTTCAAATAGCTGATGGTTTCAGAAAGGGATTTCATGAATGGAAGTTCAGAAACAATTAAGCTAAAGTCAACAGCAGGGTAGAAGTAACTGTTATTATTTACAGGCAAAGTTGAAGACCAGTCATTACGACCACGGAGTGTCAGGAACGCCATATTGTTATATGAGAATTCGAACGATCCTGAAAGACCTTGAAGTCTTCTTTTGGTTTTAGAAGTAAGATTAACAAGTGTAGACTTGTCGCAGTTGTTGATTGACTGGAAATCTGCTACCATGAATTTTTCACCATGTACAGAAAGAGTATTCGTGTATTGTTCGAGTTGTGAGTAGATTATACTTGCAGTTGTATTGAACTTGCCAAACTCTTTCTTGTAAGACCCGATAATATTGATAGTCGGGTTTGACTGATTAACTCTTGACTGGTCATAAGAACCTGTGCCTGTTGCAGTAGAAGACCAATCAGGGTGACGGACGATTTCATATGTGGTGTTAGCAACATCATAACCAACCTGAGCCCTGATAAGCAGGTCTTTAACAGGAGTAATATTCACGGCCAGATTTGTAATAAACCTTGTACCTTTGTCGTAGTTTTTGTTCTTATAAAGGTCGAAGTAAGGGTTAAGAATGTCCACATCAGCGTACTTATTAGGATAGCGTATCTTTCCTGCATCGTCAAGATAAACCCTCATATCATCTGTCAATGGCCACACCATTGCTCTTTGAAGAGGTCCGTCTGTACCTTTTCCAGCCTTTCTAACAGTAGTAGATACATATTGGAGAGTAGACTCAATATCAATCCATTTTTTGAGCTTGGCCGTTCCTGCCAAAGTTATATTATCCTTGGTGCTCTTAGTTGTAGGAACGATACCTGTCCGAGTATATGTACCTGCACTTGCACGAACTGTCATTGATTCGTTACCAGAATCAAAAGAAACATTATGCGCTTGAGTAACACCTGTCTCAAAGAAGTTTTCCAGGTTGTTGTAAAGTTTTGTACCTTCTGCATATTTGGCACCATATTTTCTTGTGGTGTAGTAGTTGGTCACTCCGTAATACCCGTTATCATATGTGGTTTGAACTTCAGGGTAACGATATGCCGTCTCGAAACCGATGTTGTTGCTGTAGCTTACTACACCACGACCACTCCTTCCTTTTTTAGTTGTAATAATGATAGCACCGTTTGATGCATCACTTCCGTAAAGAGCTGCGGCCGCAGCACCTTTCAGAATTGTCATGTTTTCGATATCTTCTGAGTTGATATCGGAACCGCGGTTTGAGAAGTCAAGTTGACGGTCACTTACTGTCTGGCTACCACTTGAACCGATAGCAAGAGATCCTACCGGGTTGAAAGTTGTGTTATTCATCGGAATACCATCGATGACATAAAGAGGTTGGTTGTTACCGGAAATAGAAGTAGCACTACGGATTATAACACTATTTGATGATCCCGGAGTACCACCTGAACTGGTTACTTGAACACCGGCTACACGACCCTGAAGCGCACTTATGAAGTCCTGACGGCCTGATTCGGCAATGTCTGAACCTTTTACGCTTTGAACAGAAGCTCCAACGGCTCTCGCAGCTCTTTTAATGCCAAATTCACCTACGACCACAGCCTCTTCAAGCATAACAGCATCCTCTCTCAAGACTATCTTGAGACTGGTTCTGTTTCTTACCGAGATTACCTGTTTTTCATAGCCGAGGGCAGATACTTCGAGTGCTGCATCCCCTGGCACTGTTATGGAAAACTTTCCATCAAGGTCTGCTGCAACACCGGTTTTAGTGCCCTGAGCGACGACGCTGACCCCAATAATGGGCTCCCCTCTCTCATCAGTGATAACACCGGTAACTTTGATGTTCTGTGCCCAAATGGTTCCTGTTATAAGCAGGAGGGCGAAAACCGAAAGCACTTTTCGTGCCATCAGGTTTCTTACTTTTGAAACATGCATGAGTTTAAAATTTTAGGTTAGTATTTAATTTACAAAAAAGGCTAATAATTATTACATTTTATTATAGTAATGACATATTTACTTTCATTTTTAAACAAGTCCCGATTTTTAAATTATATTTACTCAATAATTACTAATGGTTATCAGGGTTTGCAACTATGCAAATTTATAATAATTTTTAATTAATATTATATTATTAGAATAATTTAGGGTATTATTAAAGCAAAATTGTTTACAAAACCAAGAAAAGGGGCTGAATTCTAAGATAAAAACAATACAGTCTCTTTTTTTTGAAACATGCATGAGTTTAAAATTTTAAGTTAATAATAATTTTTAGTGGTTTTTTGTATAGCAGCTTTAATTTATAACACGATTTACAAAAGTAGCAAAAAATGAAATACAATGGTCATGTTTCGAAATTTATATAGTCGAAATAGTTAAAATAACCATTTAACTATCATTATACAACGGAGATGCCCATTACTTATAAAAACTTTAAATCTGAATCGCCATTTTGATTAATAAATGAAACTTCTATAGGAATATAAAATAATCTCTCTTTTACATTTTTAGATAATTTGTCCTTGGTCAATAGCCTCTGTGCATCCTTTTCTGTGGTATAAATTACAGCTTTGGGCCATTTTTTTGCCCACCGGTTAATTATAGATATCTCATGTGATGTGAAGCTGTGATGGTCTCTGAACTGCAGTTTGTCAAGAATTTTATAAGTGTTTGAAAGGTTATATACAAGTGGTTTTGGATTTGCAATGGCTGTAATCAGAATAGCAAATTTGGAGTAGATGTATCTTCTATCCGCCCCTTCAAAGATATTTTTTGGTTCTCCGTAGGTTATGGTAGAGAATAGTAACTTTTGCTCCGGACTAATTTTTAGCCTTTTCTCCCATTCGAATTTATCTTCGTCAGAGACCTCCTCCGGACATTTTGTTACAATTATTATGTCTGCCCTTTTAATTTGCCCAGGAAGGTCTCTAAGTTTTCCGAAAGGAAAGAGATACTCCTTCTCCAACGGCCGTTCGGAGTCTACAAGTACTATATTTGTGGACGGACATATCCATCTGTGCTGGAAGGCATCGTCCAGCAGAATAGCTGTTGGAAGTTCCTCTTGTGGAAGTGCGAGAAGAGCCTCTACCCCTTCTACCCGTTTTTCACAAACAGCAACTGTAATATTTTCAAATTTTCTCTTCATCTGAAGCGGCTCATCGCCTACATCCGATACATCGTCACCGGTGTTTACAATCCTGAATCCTTTGCTCTTTCTGCCATAACCTCTTGAGAGAACTGCTATTTTATGCTTTGGCATAAGCTCTTTTATCAGAAATTCAGTATGAGGGGTTTTCCCCGTTCCACCGATAGTAATATTACCAATAGATATAATAGGTATATCAAAATTTTTTGTTTTCAGAATCCCTTTGTCAAATAAAAAGTGTCTGATTTTTAAAGTAAAATAAATTGGAAAGAGTAGGTATTTGTTTACAAATGTGTATTTCATCTGTTTGTTAATTTATTAAAAATATGTCTGTTCTATCTGGTCAAGAATTTTAAGCAGTTCTATATGGCTGTTTTCTGTAACAAGTTTTAATCTGGTCTCTTTGAAGTTTGGCAACGATTTGAAATAGCAGGAGAGGTGTCTTCTCATCTCCAGTACGCCAATCCTGTCTCCCTTTGACTCCACTGATTTAAGAAGATGCCTTTTGGCGAGGTCTACCTTTTCGGATATTGTCAGCTCCGGCATAATCTCTCCGGTTGCAAAATAGTGTTTGATCTCTTTAAAAATCCATGGTCTGCCATAGGTGGCCCTTCCAATCATTATTCCGTCCACTCCGTATTTGTCAAAGGCTTCTTTGGCTGTGACGGCCGACGTTATATCGCCGTTACCGATTATGGGGATATGCATCCTTGGGTTGTTTTTAACCTCTGCTATCAGTGTCCAGTCGGCCGCACCTTTATAAAGTTGCGAACGGGTTCTTCCGTGTATTGTAAGTGCAGCTATGCCAACATCCTGCAGTCGTTCTGCAAGTTCCATGATAATTTTGGAATTTTCGTCCCAACCCAGTCTGGTCTTAACTGTAACAGGCAATTTTACGGCATTTACAACTCTTTTGGTAATTTCCAGCATCTTCTCAGGATAACGCATTATTCCGGAACCGGCTCCTCTGTTTGCAATTTTGTTTACAGGGCAACCGAAATTTATGTCTATCAGTGATGGATTTGCAGATTCGGCCATCTTTGCTGCCTCTGCCATTGCTTCAGGTATATGACCATAAATTTGGATGCCTATAGGTCGCTCGTATTCACATGTTTCCAGTTTGGCCAGCGATTTTTTGGCATCCCTGATGAGTCCGTCCGAGGATATAAACTCGGTATACATCATATCTGCACCAAATTCCTTGCATATATACCTGAAAGAGACATCCGTTACGTTCTCCATAGGTGCGAGAAAGAGGGGTCGCTCCCCAAGCTCAATGTCGGCAATTTTCATGTTGCAAAAGTAGAAATTTGTAAAAGAATAAAAAAGAGTAATTTTGTCGCGCGAAAAAATATGAATTATTATGAGTAGAAAAAAAATTTGCAGGATTGGGGTTCTGACCTCCGGAGGAGACTCGCCGGGAATGAACGCTGCCATCAGGGCGGTAGTCAGGACAGCTATATACAATCAGTTCGAGGTGGTTGGCATAATGAGAGGATACTCCGGTCTGTTGAACAAGCAATTTATGAGTATGCAGTCTCATTCTGTTTCAAAAATTATCTCTCAGGGCGGAACAATGCTTAAGTCATCCCGCTGCCCCGAATTCAAGGACAAGGAGGTGAGAAAGGTTGCTTATGAAAATATGAGAGAGGCCTGCATCGATGCTCTTGTGGTGATTGGCGGAGACGGATCTTTCCGTGGTGCCAATCTGCTATACAAGGAGTTTGGCTTTCCGGTGGTTGGTGTTCCCGGCACTATCGACAATGATATTTATGGAACGGATTATACTATCGGTTTTGACACTGCCATAAATACTGCCGTTTCTGCTGTTGATAAGCTTAGAGATACTGCCGATTCTCACAACATAATCTTTTTTGTGGAGGTTATGGGCCGCGACTCCGGATTTATCGCTCTCAATACAGCTATTGCAACTGGTGCAGAGGCTACTTTGGTTCCGGAAATACACACCGATATAGACAAGTTGTGCAGCTACATGGAGTTGGACAGACGTAAAAACAAAACATCGGGGATTATAATAGTTGCTGAGGGTGAAGACAGCGGTGGAGCTCTGGAGGTTGCGGAGAAGGTAAAAGTCCGTCTTCCTAATTATGAAATAAGGGTGACAACGCTGGGACATATTCAGCGTGGTGGCTCTCCAAGTTGCAACGACAGGGTGCTGGCAAGTATTCTTGGTCACGAAGCTGTAAATGCGATAATGCAAGGCCGGTTTGGCGTCATGGTGGGGATGATGCAGAACCAGACAGTTTATACTCCGTTTGAGGAGGCCTGCAGCAGACATAATGAGATAAATAAAAACTGGTATGAAATAAGTCGGATTTTGTCACTTTAAAAAATAGTTATATCTTTGCAGCCCCATATTTTATGGGGAAATCGCAACAAATTAATGTATTAATCTAAAAATCAACAAAGTGGACACATTGAGCTACAAGACCGTGTCGGCAAATGCAGCTACCGTCAACAAAGAATGGGTAGTTATTGATGCCGCCGATCAAGTATTAGGAAGGCTTGCTTCAAGAGTAGCGCTTATTCTGCGTGGCAAGAACAAGGTCAACTTTACCCCACACGTGGACTGCGGAGATAGTGTTATTGTTATCAATGCTACAAAGGTCCGCTTTACAGGTAAAAAGTTGACAGACAAGGTGTACGTTCGTCACACCGGTTATCCTGGCGGGCAGAGATTCGAAACTCCAAAGGCGTTATTGGATCGTAAGCCGTTAGCCGTAGTTGAGCACGCCGTTAAGGGCATGCTGCCAAAAAACAAACTTGGAGCGGAATTATTCCGTAATCTTTATGTTTATGAAGGTTCGGAGCATCCTCATCAGGCACAGCAACCAAAACAAATTAATTTAAACGAAATTTAAACAGAGCATGGAAGTAATTAACGCCCTTGGAAGACGAAAATCAGCAGTTGCTCGCGTTTATGTAAACACAGGTAAAGGTAACATTACGATTAACCACAGACCTCTTGAGGGTTACTTCAAAGAGGAGACTCTTCAGTATATCGTAAAGCAGGCTTTAGAGTTGACCAATACTCAATCGCAATTTGACATCAAAGTAAATCTTGATGGCGGTGGAATCAAAGGTCAGGCAGAGGCTTTGCGCCTCGCTATTGCTCGCGCTCTATGCAAGATTGATGTAGAGAATTATCGTCCCGTACTTAAGTCAAATGGCCTTCTTACCCGCGACCCCAGAGAGGTTGAGAGAAAGAAACCTGGACAACCTGGTGCCCGTAAACGCTTCCAATTCAGCAAACGTTAGTATAATATTATTAACAAAGAGGCTGACGAACCTTGCACAGTCAGGATATAAAATCACAGGACCTGTAGAAACGCATTATCTGCAATTTATAGCTACCAGTAATTTGTCCGGCTGCGGAAAATCTGAGAGACTGGAGACACTACTCTCGATTGATAAAAAGAGAAATTAAAAATTAAAAAAAAAATTAAAAAAAATGCCTAGAACAAATTTCCAAGACCTACTTGATGCAGGTGTACATTTTGGCCACCTAAAGAGAAAGTGGAATCCAAAGATGGCTCCCTACATTTTTATGGAGAAGAATGGGATCCATATAATTGATCTGCACAAGAGCGTTATCAAGATAGATGAAGCTGCAAATGTGATGAAACAACTGGCTCGTGGTGGCCGTAAAATTTTATTTGTAGCGACAAAAAAACAGGCAAAAGATATAGTTGCCGAAAACGCCAAGGCTGTTAACATGCCTTATGTTACAGAGCGCTGGCCGGGTGGAATGCTCACTAACTTCCCTACTATCCGTAAGGCGGTAAAGAAGATGAACACCATAGATAAAATGCTTACAGACGGTACTTTTGAGACTCTTGCTAAACGTGAGAGATTGCAGGTTACCCGTCAGAGAGCAAAGTTGGAGAAGAACCTGGGTTCAATAGCAGATCTTAACCGCCTGCCTTCCGCCCTGTTCGTTGTAGATATTCAAAAAGAAATGAACGCTGTAAAAGAGGCTAATCGTCTGAATATACCAGTAATCGCGATGGTTGATACTTGTTGCGATCCGGGTCCGATTGATTACGTGATTCCTGCGAACGACGATGCAGCTAAATCTATAGCTCTAATTATTGAGATCCTTTGCCAGGCGGTTTCCGAAGGTCTGGCAGAAAGAAAAATGGAGAAAGAGAAAGAGGGTCCTGCCGCTGACAGTAAAGAGGTTGCTCCTGAAGGAGGTAAAAAGATGCGTTCCCGCAAATCTGCATCTCACAAAGCCGAAGAGGAGGCAGCTGAGCCTCCAATTATTTAACATTAACCCATTTTAAATCAAACAATATGGAAATCAAAGCAACAGATGTTGCCAAATTACGCCAGATGACCGGTGCCGGAATGATGGACTGTAAAAGTGCATTGCTTGAGGCTAACGGTGATTTCGATAAAGCAAAAGATATCATTCGTGAGAAGGGTAAACTTGTAGCAGCTAAAAGGGCAGACCGCGAAACTACTGAGGGTGCCGTTATAGCAAAAGTGAGTGCCGACAATAAAAAAGCAATTTTGACCTGTCTGGGCTGTGAAACCGATTTTGTTGCCAAAAACGCTGAATTTCAAAAACTTGCAAATAGTATTGCTGATGCTGCTCTTGCAGTTTTTCCTGCCGACCTTGCTGCTCTTAAGGCAGTTAAAATCGGAGAACAGACAATCGAAGAGGCTGTCACACAACAAACAGGAAAGAGCGGTGAGAAACATGTTGTAGCTACTTACAGCAAACTTGAGGCTCCATACATTGTAGAATACATCCACACAAACGGCAAACTTGCTACTATTGTTGGTTTCAACAAAGTGATAAGCCGCGAGGTTGGCCGTGAAATCGCAATGCAAATCACAGCTATGAACCCTGTTTCTGTAAGCAGGAGCGAGTGTCCTAAAGAGGTTATAGAAAAAGAGCTCGAGATTTACCGTATACAAATTCGCGAAGAGGGAAAACCAGAAGGTATGGTTGAACAAATTGCAACTGGTAAGCTTAACAAATTTTTCAAAGAGAGCACTTTAGAAGAACAGACCTTTGTTAAGGAGGGCAAAATCACAGTAGCCGCCTATCTTAAGACTGTCGATCCAGAAGTGAAAGTAACCGGTTTTTTCCGTTATTCGTTAAATGACTAACGTGTGTCGTCCTGTGTCGATCCTCGAACGAAGTCGTAACTTACATGTAAAAGTGAAGCTATTTGTCCATAACTTGCATTTGTAGAATGAATAAGTATACTGGATACTTCTTTCAATTCAGCCTTTGATAATGATGATAAAAATCTGCCCTGCAAAATCTTAGAAAGTTCCAGGCATAATTCACTATGAGATATTCTCGCCCATGTATCTTCCTTTTCTCTTATTTCGGAATCTTCAATATCCCTTGATAAAAGTATCTCCCTGAAATCTTTCTCAGAGCTGAATAGAGTCTCAACAAAAGCCGTATCAATACTCAAATAACTTGAGGGTCTATTTGTTTTGAAATACATATTCGCAGAAGACCATTTGTATTCAAACGGCGTAGTACACATTTTTACTTTCACCGGATTCTGAAGGACATAAACAAGAGAACATTTAATTTTCTCTATGCTATTTTTAGGTGCACTATTAAAAGGGCTCTGACAAAGCCGGTCAGACAATTTATACTTTCGATTGTACCAGCATACGAAACTCTTCATTACAGAAGATACAAAATCACTTAATGCATTTGCTTTTAAGACATTTACTTTTAAAAGCAGGTGGATATGATTATCCATCAGCACATAAGCGTAAAATTTCACATCGTGAACCAAAGAAAATTTCTCGAGCCTCTTACAGAATTGAATTCTGTCCTGGTTGTCGTAAAAAATGATGTTTTTTGAATTTCCCCTTAGATAAACATGGTAGATTCCTACCTCCGAAAGTCTTCTGATCCTTCCCACAATTTCTCCCTCCTCTTAATTTTATTTTAGACTACTTCAAAGATACAAAAAGAAATTTATTGTCCAAATTTATTGTCCAAGTCATTCGTGGTTACATACTGTTTGTCAACGGATTACATAATATCCATAAGACATGTAACTCATTATTATACAACGTAATACCACGAATGACTTGGACATATAATTTTTTTGTATATTTGCATCCATAAATCTTCAGGGCAGGGTGTGATTCCCGATCGGCGGTATAGTCCGCGAGCCGTAAATGGCAGAACCGTTTGAAACTACGGTACCGACAGTTAAAGTCTGGAAGGAAGAAGACATTATGAAAACAAACAATACAAACACAATTTGTAGGGTTTTGATGCTTTGCATTCCCCTACTTTTCCATGTAAGCTCATTGGCTTACACAATTCCGACAGACAAAAATTCATCAATATCCAAATCGGATGGATTTAGCAACTCAACCGTCAAAGCTGGTTACGTCAAGATCGACTCTACGAGAACTGATTCTCAAGATAAGGACAGTCTTGAAATCTACCTCAAGGAAATTACTGTATCAGCTTCATTTGTCAATGAACGTTCATCACCACTGAGGCTAAGGACTATCAGCAACGACGAAATTGCAAGAAAGGCCATTGGGGTAACCTATCCGGAGTTAATGAAGGATATCCCCGGAATCTACGCAACCAGTGAGTCAGGCAGCTATGGTGATGCAAAAATTAATATCCGTGGTTTCAAGCAGGAGAATATCTCTGTTTTGCTGAACGGAATTCCAATTTCAGGGTTGGTCACAGGGAATATGTTCTGGAACAACTGGCTCGGACTGGCAGATGCTACGTACTCCATACAGATACAAAAAGGTATAGGAGCATCTATGCTCTCCGACAACTCGGTGGGAGGAACAATTAATATAATTACAAACACCACAAATCAGAAACCATCATTTTCCACCGGAATTTTCTACACCGATTACGGGCAAGGAAAGAGTTTTTTTAATCTGAATACCGGCCAGAACCAAAAGGGTTGGGCAATGTCGCTGATGGCCTCGTATGCCTGGGGCAAAGGATATGTAGAGAAGTCCGATATTAACTCGTGGGCCTACATGCTCAATGTTAGCAAGAAAATAAATGAAAAGCACCGTCTTTTGCTCACAGCACTCGGCTCTCCTGAAAGGCATCAGCAAAGGTCTGTAAGACTGAGTTCGGCCGAAATTGAACAATACGGACTCAAATACAGCAAAAACTGGGGATATCTGGATGGTAAACCAAAAAATTTAAGCGAGAACTTCTATCACAAACCATACATAACCCTTAACCATTTTTACTCTCCAAACGAAAAGACAGATGTAGCAAATACCCTCTATCTTTCGGTCGGTGATGGCGGAGGAAATTGGTCGGAATCCAAAGGCGAACGAATAATAGATTTCCAAAAAGAGGGGCACATAGACTGGGATGCGGTAGTGGCGGCCAATGAAGGAATTCCACAAGATCTCAGTTATGGCGAAGCCGGATCGTCAAAAAACATTCTGAGCGATTACCTTGCCGGTCATACTCAGACAGGTTTTAAAAGCAATTTAAGCTACCAGGTGAACAATGGGCTCAACCTGCAGGGAGGTGTTCATTATCAATATTATTCAACATGGGAAAAGGAGAAGATCACGGACCTTTTGGGAGGTGAATACTGGTATGAGGACTACAAAAATAAATCCCTTGCAGGGTTGGCAGGCAGAAATCCGGTAAAGAAGGTTGGAGATTATATCCGTACTAACAACGGCAAGATTATAAACCACGCTACAACCTATCTGACCGGAAATTATAAGAGCAGCGATTGGGACATAAGAGGGGGCGCTTCGCTTATGTGGAGCAGCTACCAGAGATGGGACAAGTATAATTATGTGGATAATCCATCAAGCCTTGCAACTGAAGTAAACAGTCCTTCCACATCTGCATTCGGTTATAGTGTGAAAGGAGGTGCACTATACAGATTCTCCCGAAGAAATTCTGTCTATTTAAACGCTGCTGTGTACAGCCGTCTTCCATATTCAGATGTATTTTTCTCGAACGGTACCAATGTGCTCACCTCCAATGTAAAAAATGAGAAAAACATTCTGGCGGAACTGGGCTACAGGTATATCCACCAGAAAGGTACACTTGAACTGACTACATATTGTGCCTACTGGAAGAACAAGACGGTGATGTCCGACCCTTACAAGCAGTTGGATAATTCCACTTACCTCTATATGATTCAAGGTTTGGATGCTCTGCACTACGGGCTCGAACTCTCAGCAAACCACCATCTCACAGAGTGGCTCAACCTTAACGCCTATGCCTCATTCGGAAACTGGAAGTGGAAGAACGATGTTTCTGCCAATATCTACGACCCATACTCCGGACTTATTATCGATAAGATAAATGTATACAGCGACGGTCTGCCTGTGGGAGATGCCCCCCAGACACAACTTTCTGTTTTGGCAGAGATTACTCTCGCCAAAGGAGTTCAGTTTAATGCCGACTGGAAATACAATAGCCGCCTTTACGCCGACTTTGACCCCACTTACAGAACCGACCCGGAAGACCGGTCGGCATCATACCGGCTTCCCGATTATAACCTTGTAAATGTTGGTTTAACCTGGAGAAAAAACTGGGGTGTGGCCGTAAGTAAGCAGGGAAATCTCTCCACAACACTTTTTCTTAATATAAACAACCTCTTTGACGAACAGTATATTGAGAGAGGTAAAGACGGTACCGGCCACACCTTAGAGAGCTTCCGTGGATACTGGGGATTTGGTATTAATGGGAATATAGGTATCAGAATTGAACTATAGACCTACTTTAAGAGAAGATGTTCTGTGACACATTCTGTGGCACCGACATTTTTTTCTATATACTCCCTGCAGATTGCACCACACTTGCTGCGTACTTCATTGTCCAACAGGAATTGTTTTGTCTGTAAATCCAACTCAACTGTATTCTTTATCGATCTGGCACCACCCAGATTCACAAGATCTACAGCCTCCCTGAATTTATTGTACTTAGGGCCAAACATTACAGGAATCCCGTATGTTGCAGCCTCAAGCGTATTGTGGATACTGGTTCCAAAGCCACCTCCGATATATGCAAAAGAGCCATACTTGTATACGGTAGATAAAACTCCGATAGTATCAATTATTAAAACCCGGGCCTCTCTTAGTCTTACCTCAATTTCCGGATTTACTTTCAAATCCTTTATCTGACTGTATTTTATCACTTCGCAATTTGGGAAACAGGCAATAATCTTAGCAATATGCTTTTGATGAACTTCGTGAGGGGCGATTATTAATTTGTTATAGGGTAAGTCCGCAAAGATCGCAGCAATCATCTCCTCATCTACAGGCCATGTACTCCCGGCAACCCAGCAAGGGCTCCCTTCGGCAAAAATACGGATATGCTCCAACTGCCCGTTTGCCTTGGTAATCTGGTAAACCCTGTCGAACCTTGTATCACCGCTTACGGTTACATTGGTAATGCCGATTGTTTTAAGAAGGTCGGCAGAGGTCTGATCCTGAACAAAGATATGTGTAAACGTCTTAAGCATGCCTCTGAAAAGGCCGCCGTACCATTTGAAAAATCTCTGATTGCGCATGAATATGGCAGAAGCAACATAAGTGGGTACTCCCCTCTTTTTAAGTCCGTAGAGATAGTTGAACCAATACTCGTACTTAATAAAAATGGCCATACTTGGCTTTACCGCATCGAGAAAGGAGGCTGCATTTCTTTTGATGTCCATCGGAAGATAGAAAACCCAGTCTGCAAGAGGATAATTTTTCCTCAACTCATATCCAGACGGAGAGAAGAAGGTAAGCAATATTTTGTGAGAAGGATTGTGTTTTTTGTACGATTCAATTACCGGTCTGCCTTGTTCAAATTCGCCAACAGATGCGCAGTGGAACCAGACAATCGGCTCATCGGATTTAACCTGTTCACGAATGTTCTCCAAAAGACCGACTCTTCCATGATAAAACAAAAAAGCCTTTCTATTAAAGGGCCCCACAATATAAATAATTGAATAATAAAATCTTAACGCAATATGATATAGTAAGTTCAAACGTTTCTTTAAATTTGTCGCGAAGATAGTCAAAAATGGAATATAAAAATTCCCGATAATTAGGTATTTTTGCGAAGAATCAATAATAAATGAAAAAATCACTTGAACTTATAGGCAGATACTTCCTCCTGATGAAGGTGGTCTTCAGCAAACCGAACAAATGGAAGTTATTCTGGAAGCAGTTCTTTATAGATACAGATAAGTTGGTTTTGGATTCAATCCCCATCATCGCAGTAATATCTGTCTTTATAGGAGCCGTAATTGTAATTCAGACGTCATACAATATGGAGAACCCGTTTATTCCCAAAATGTATGTGGGATATATGACCAGAGAGAGTCTTGTGCTGGAGTTCTGTTCTACTATGGTGGCTCTGATTCTCGCAGGAAAGGTAGGTTCCAACATCTCCTCCGAGATAGGAAGTATGAGGATAAGCGAACAAATTGATGCCATGGAGATGATGGGTATCAACTCAGCAAATTACCTTATTCTCCCAAAGATAGCTGCAGCAACCCTCTTCAATCCACTTATTATGCTGATGAGCTTTATGCTCGGGCTTGTGGGAGGTGCCGGTATAATAATATTTACAGGAGTAATAGACCTGAGCCAGTACATCGATGGGCTTCAGTACTCGTTCAGATCTTACTATATCTTCTACAGTATGATTAAGATGTCCGCATTCAGTTTTATAATAACAAGCGTTTCATCTTTTTACGGATATTATGCATCCGGAGGTTCCTTAGGAGTTGGCAGAGCCAGCACCAAAGCAATTGTTGTGAGCAGCGTGTTGATACTCGTAATCAATCTGGTTATAACACAACTGATGCTCAACTAAATCAACTAAAGCAAAAACAAAGATGATCCGAGTAATAAAACTGAATAAATATTTTGGTGGAAAACAGGTTCTGAAGGATATTTCCATCAACTTCAATCCCGGAGAGTGCTCACTCATAATAGGGGCCAGCGGTTCAGGCAAAACCGTTTTGCTTAAATCTCTTGTAGGTCTTCACGAACCCAATAGCGGAGAGGTGTGGTACGAAGATGTTCTCTTTAACAAACTGAATTTTAAGAATAAGAAAAATATCCACAAAGAGATAGGAATGCTTTTTCAGGGAAGTGCCCTTTT
>Ga0172381_10001697_pt1 | contig 25219 bp, 69 predicted proteins | sample Leawel6488metaG_FD_119754 | JGI IMG/M metagenome (GOLD analysis project Ga0172381, IMG submission 119754) | Leachate microbial communities from a municipal landfill in Southern Ontario, Canada - Leachate well 64-88 metaG | ecosystem: Engineered > Solid waste > Landfill > Unclassified | place... | reverse complement strand
GTTGCTTCCATCGTCCTTTCCATACTTTTAATTCCCTCGAATTCGGGGGATTTGCGCTTCTGCGGCTTACGTTTTGTTGTTTTTGTTTTGCGTGGCATGATTACTCGTCCGTTTTATTTCTATGATAATTTGAATAGTTTATATCAGTGCGGTGTTTACTCGATTTTCCTTTAACCTTTCTAATTTTTCGCGTGTTTGCTACCGATTCGTTAACATCTAATCTATATCTTCCCCGCGATTCTTTCTTTAATTTAACTGTACCTATTCTTTTATGTGATTGTACCATGTTATTTCACACCTTCTTCGTATGCGCCCAAACTGTGTAAATGTATCTATCTACATCTTTGTCTTTAGTTACATGCACAATTTCGGTGCCATATTTACGAACTCTCTTTGCTTCAGCATCAGCATCTTTTTTAGTGTTGTGATATCCAACAACATAAAATTTCTTGTGATTAAAGATTCTCGATTGCATTTTTCACTTCCTCCCTTTCTAAATCCCCAACTTCTTCTCCATCTTTTTCAATTCTACATAATACTGTGAACTTTCCAAAAGATGATCTTTCGCAATTGCTTTTGCCACACGTTTGCTTTTGGTATGTTCCATCTCTACCTTTATACCATATTTTAATTGTGTGGCATCAAAAAAAGAATCTGGATATTTTGAACCTTTGCCACCAATTTTTGTAGTCATTCCCTCTTACCTCCAATCTTATTCCTTGCTAATGTTTCCCAAATGCTAAATGGCTTCATATACGTTTTTTCTTCTGTCGCTATTTTTACTTCCGGTTCTCCTTTTAGATGAAGACGGAGAAATTCGGACATGGTTATTTACCACTCAAACGTATCAAATCTTTTTCCACCGATGCTCTTCTTAAATGCGTGTTTACCCTTGTGCCGCCTTCCGAAATATAGATCATCTACAGCAAGTTTGGTTGGTTCATAACCACCCATCATAGAACTATGACGGTGGACTTTGGATTTTGTGCGTGTTCCGTATTTTCTTGTAGAAGTCATTTTAATCTACCTCAATTTCCCATTATAAAATTCATGCGCGGTCTTTTCAATAAGATGAAGTCTCCAATTCTTCCCAACCTTTTTGACTTCGTAGCGTTTAATCATACTACCAATCTTTTGCACATAAGTCAGACCTACCGCGCGCTGCCCGGCTTTCTGTGCCTCAATTTTAGTTGGGTATTCACCTTCAACGTATCGTTTTCTTGACATTTCACAACCTCTAGATATACTTTCTACGTTATAGAAAATATTGCTATGTCTAATAGGTTAAATGTCAAAGTATAAATAGTTATCTATTGTTGGAAAAAAGAGAAAATATTTGATTATATTATTATACAATAGGCTTCATCTGTTTAATTGCATATGGGACATCGCGCTTCAATCTAATATATGAACTCAAATTAACATTGTGATAATTGGCAAATTTTTCTCTTGCTTGTTTCCCATTAATTGCAACAACGGGTCTGAAATCTTCTGTTCCACTCCACCCGATATAAAAAATCTTTGGTTCTCCGGTTTTTGATTTAACAGCAACCATGATTTTTTTCCTATTTATTAGCGCGATCCGCATTCAACAACGCATTCGCGCGCTTCTTCATAAGTGCCGTTACACGAACCATCTTATTTCCCGTGGTTGTCGGGTTGTGTGCCACCATTCCAATCTTGGTATCCACAATTGCTTGGAGAAAAGTTAAAGGAATCTTTTCACTTGACGGTACACCGAGCTGCTTGTGAAATACACCTTTACCGGCCCGCTTAAAAGCGTCTTGCATCCATAGATTTGTTTTGCGCATTTTTGTTTCACCTTTAATCAATATTACTCTCTATTCCCACCACGACCAATAATATGAATCTTCCCCAATGGGTTTCGATTCATCATGGTGTTTTCCCCATCCGGCTGCAAAGCAACCTTATCCGACCCACCACCAGCCTCCTTCGCGCGGTTCATAAGGCCAAAGATGTCAACTTTCATCTTAATCCCTGTTCCCGCCCTTACCGGTAACGTTTCGGAATCTTCCAAGAAGCCCGTTGGAAAGCATACTCTCTCCCTGCGCTCCGGGTACGCTGTCTTGGCGTTCCTTCGTGTATCCAGCAGTGCGATCCATGATTCCTTTTAAGTCAGGTGTCTTCATAAAGTCTTAATCTTCCCGAGGATTTTGGTTGTTTCCTCTTTTGTCTTACCCCACGCATTATTGGCATCAAGCGGTTGCCCGTGATGCTTATTGTGGAGTATTGTTTGATCAGTTGTATGTTCCATATACTTAAACCTTTTGGTTAGTTTTTCGTTTGCTTCTTCGGCTACGTTGAATAGGTGTTTCATAATAATCTACCTCTTGTGTATATAAACAACATACCATGTTTGTGTATCCACAACACGAGCAAGATATCCTTCTTTTCTTAATCGTTTTGCTTCCAAATTTGCTCTTTCTTTTGTTGAGAATGGATGATAAACATGATATGTTTTATCTCCAAATTTTCGTGTTCTTTCACTCATTTCCTCACCATCTTCTTCGTCTCTTTTTCCACACGCTCTACAACACCAGAAACAATCTTCTTCATTGATTCCAAACTAGACATTTTCTTGTGTGCTTCACAATGCGACTTTGACACTTCTTTGTTAAGTGTGTTGTATTTCAATACATCTTTGGGGTTGACTTTTTCAAGACCCCCTACTGTAGGTTCTTTCATATTACTTCTCCCTCACATGTGTAGGCACATTATCTGCGCGAACGGGATTGATATTGCCCGTCGACGGGTGGAACTTGAACCACGCTCGTGCGCCACCCGGATGTGTTACAACAATATAGTTGTCTCCGGTCTCGCTGTCATACCGCGTTCCATACTTATCACCACGGAAGAATTTCATTGTTGAGTGGTCAAAGAAATGACCACTTGATCGATTCTTCATTTCTTGTAGTGTATATCTACGTGTTTTGTTGGTCATGATAAATTACTTCCCCTTCTTCATTTCTCTCACTACATCTTCAATTTCCCCCTGCATTCCAGAAAGAAGTTCAACGGCAATTGCTTTTTTGGTAGAAGTGGGGATAACACCAATTTTCTTTTCATAATATTCTTCCGCTGCTCTTTTATATTTTTTAATGCCGGTTTCGGCGAGATATGTGACTAGTTTGATTGCCTTCTCGCGTTCATATATTCCTTTCACTTTCTTCTTCGCGAGATTCACAACAATCGGTCTGTATTGCTGACGATAAAGTGTGCCATCAGATTCTACAGAGTCAACAATATATTGTGCAAATCCTCCGATACGTGTTCCAGATTTCATTTCAAACCCTCGCACCCTTCGCAACAAACACTCCATAACGGAGTCGCCCTGCTTCCTTACCGAGATCCACAACAATAGCGAGTGTCATATAATCCTTATGCATTCGTCCTGCTTGTGTTCCCAAGTCGCGCGCAGATGCCTTTGCAGTCTGCACGTTTTCATATGCATCATAAATCGAATAAACATGACCACGGAATGAATATCGCGTGATGTCTGGTGATTTCGCTCTGTGAATCATAGTTATTTCCTCCCCAAAATTTCAATCTCGTATACTCTAAATGGGGCGTCTGTATACATATAGTTTACGGAAAGTTTGTGTCCCTTTGCAGAAGGGTGATTCTTACGAAATGTTGCTTCTGCATTCTTTTTGTTGTGTGCTGCTTGGAGAGTCATATTATTTCCTTCCTCCGGACTTCCCTTTAATTGATGTAGGTGATTTCCATGTGCTATACTGATATCCGGTAATATATCCTCCGATGTATAGAGTGTGGATATAATTTTTCCATGCTTCTCGCATTTCAAATTTATTGCTTTCTCCGTAATGTTTAATAGTGGATGGTAAAATGTTTTTTATAAAATATTTTTCTGCTTCTCGTTTTAATAATTTAGTTACCATAATTATTTCCTCCGTTTAGGAACTTTCACAAGTGATTTTTCCGCCCATGTTAAATACTGTCCTTGTGGTCCATGTACCTTATAATGCCAACCAATATGTCCTTCAAATCTGTAATCAAGGTATCCAATTTTCCCCACATAATATGTGGAATCTTTAACTTTAACAATATCGCCAATTTTGTATTTTGGTTTTCTTACATTGCGTCCGTTGTAATACATTTTACTTACTCCCCCAATAAATAAACACCGCGTATGGTTTTGATTCAATATAACTTTTTCTGATTATAAGTTTACTATTTGAATTACCTTTGTGTATCATTGCAGATTTACCCTTAATTTCAGCATATCGTTTTGAAGAATATGAGTTGTAATAAACATAAAGTTTTCCATTTATTTTCCTAGTTGGTTCAAATACCATTTTAAACCACCACAATCCTCCCCCCTCTTGAAGAGGTAGGAACCAATGTAATCTTGTTGTTCCCCAGATCCTTTCTGATTTCTACTTGTCCCTCTGACATCGGAATTGGATCATCCGGATCTCCAAGAATCTTAACTTTGTAAGGAACAGGACGTCCATTAACGCGCCGTCCCTTTGGAACGGTCATTACGAGATTGCCTTTTGCGCGGGAATAGTGGCCTATTTCGATGGACATGGTTACTTCCTCCTGACGTAAACATGATACCAATTTCTCATTTCTTTTTCAATTCGCACGTAGTGCGTGGGTTCATAATATTTTTTCCAATAATTTGCCCGAGCCATTGTGTGTACAGAATGTGCGTGTCTAAATCTCATACCATTAAAAACTTCTGTTTTTTCTGATTCGCCACGGTGATTTTCAACCATTTTTCTCTCCTATCCCATATAGTGAGTTTTCACGATAAATTAATTTTGTTGTTATGAGATATGAAAATAGTTTGTGGTTATAGTATATAAATGTTTGCTTAAAATTATTTTTTGTATTTCTTAATAATATTTGCATGTTTAACTTTGTAAATCTCATATTCTTCTTTTGTCAAATAACACTTTTTACCTTCTTTCGTTCGTTGTTCAACACGATCTTCTAAAAATTTAATCCACCAAATTTTATCCCTTCCAGATTTTTTATTCCCCCTCACAATTCCGTGTTCTTCATGTGTTAATAAAACAAATTTATTGGGATCTTCTTTGATATAATATTTAATCCAATCCGGGTTTTTATTTGAACCGTTATTAATCCAAGCGTAATATCCTCCAGCGTCCTCATCCCAAATGCAACATGCTTTCTCTTGCCAGTATAAGTGATGTCTATCTAATGCATATCCCCTATGGTTTTCAAATCTCGTTTTACCAGATAATATGCTTTTAAAATCATAAGCTGCATCTATACGATTCTTTAAATCTTTATTCCATTTTTCACAATAATATAATCTCGTTGGGCCGCGTAAAATATGGTGACCATACCAAAATAGTTCTCCGGTTAATTGTTCTATCCAAGATACATTTTCACTTCGGAGTATCATGCTTTCTTTATTTTTAGGATCATTCATCCTTTTTATCATACCACTTTTAAAATTTTTTATATACTCTTCGTTTTCTTTATGGAGAAGTAACACAGTATTTCGTATTTTTTCTACATTTTCCTTGTTTTTACAAGCGCAATCAAAACATCTATAATTCTCCTCGGGTTTATCAAAATTGCATTTATAGTCGGTTCTTTCCTTCCCACAGTCTATACATTTATAAGTTACGGTTCCAACACGTATGTGTTTTCTAGAACATTTGTAGCACCTGTATTCAGATATTTTGTAGTGTTTGGCATCACTCGGTCTTACTTTTCTTTCTCTACCACAATCAGAACATTTTAATACTATTCGTTCGGATCTTCTATTTTTCTGTGCACATGTATAACATCTATACTCTTCACGTGGCTTTTTAAAATCGGATGGGTATAAAGTTCTCTCTTTTCCACAATCTATGCACGCATAAGTTACTTTATTATTTTTCCTTCTATCCGGATTTATTTCCCACCAATGTTTACCAGCACATGAATGGCATCTATAGTCTTCTATCCATACACCGTCTTTATAAAAACGAGATTTTTGTGCTGTCTTCTCTTTTCCACAATCAACACAATATCTAGTGATTATTACCATTATTTAATTATATGTTTTTATAGTATATAAATTGTTCTGATCATAAAATACTATAATAAATTTCAAAAGTTTCATCGAAAAAAGATATTTTATTTTTATTTTATTAGGAGTGGTGAAAAACATCCTCTTATGAGAGAGGGAAGCATAAACCGCTTGCCACGCGTGGCAGTCTCACCGTCACGGATTTTGACGGATCATCGCCGGGTTAAATTAATCCATAGTATATGGGTATTTATAAAATTTGTGCTTTACTCCACTACCGTTGCAACACGGGCACACAACATTTAGGCCCGTTTGAGCATTTCGTTGTACCCCAGATCCACCACAGCATTTACAAGTATTATCTTTTGGAATAGGATCTCCAATTCGATTATTATTAAGTTTATTAAATTCAATCATATTGTCGTCACCAACTCATAAGGTGGAACAGAAATTCCCAATGCACACATATGTGGAATATCCTCAACATTGTGTGTTTTGAACACACATTCTCTACTATCGCACCATTTGCATATCCAAATGTATGAATATCTCATGTCTTTCATATGATCACCTCACCCCCACTTTCGCACGAAACCCATCAAAGATTTCACTCATCCGAATATCATACAAGAAATCTTCGAATGGTTTTGGATCTACTTCATCCGGAAGCATAGACTTTTCTTTTGCAAGATCAAGATATCTAAACCATTTTCCGATATTCTCATTTGTTATTTCATCTTCGGGTGGTTTGAATTCGATTTTGTGATTCATAAGCATTGTAACCCCGAATTGAAGTGTTCGCATAGTGGTTGCTTTGCTTTTTAACGGGTCTTTTACACTTGCACGTTTTATTGCATCATTGAGTTGTGAATGTGCCATTCCATTAATAGATGCATAGGATGACTTTGAAAGATTGTCGGTTACAATATCACGAAGTTTTGAAAGCCATTCGCTATCTTTATGAATGATTGGCGAGCATACGCTCCATATTGCATTTACATTGCCTTTTTTAAGCAGGTTGACAAGATGACCAATCTCCATATATTGTGCATCGATTTCTTTTGTATTCTCGAAGTAGGATTTTGCTGCACGGGTCTTTTCGAATGTGCTACCGCGCAGGTATTCGGAAGATGGCTGTTGAAATACATGGAACAGATCATAATCTGAACTGGGAGTGGCCATTCCCCACATACGGGAGCCTACTTCGGTGATGAAGAGATAGTTATCAGTCATCATACCATCTCGAAGGTCTCCCATTCACCCAATCGTGTTTATAAGCCTCATCCCTCGTCACTTCAATTGTAACGCGGTCATCGTCTCTCCAATACCTGTCATTGTAGTAATAATATCGTGTATTGCTCCAATGGTGCGAGATGATGTTTATGTAGTCCACTTTATAAACAATCGCATTATATGGCGTGTATGTCGATACAACATGAAACTGTACACGATCTCCAATATTTAATTCATCGTAGTATGAATAAGGAACATCAAAGATCCTAGTATCCTCTCTTATATTGACCTGCGCGAAACCCGCTGCACACGTCATGCTCGATATTGTAACCACATTCGTGAGATATGTAGGATCAGGCGTTGGTGTAGGCACAGGAGTAGGTGCAACCGTTACTACTGTGGGAGCGTTTACGTGTCCGTAGTTGTATCCTGCGTAGGCAATTGATGCTGATAAAAGCAGGATTGCGATGACAAAGATCGGGGTTGTGATGTCTTTTGTGTCGATGGTCATTTAAATCACCTCATCATGATATTTACATTCAATTGCATCATCATCACCGTTAACATAATATTCGCAACCAAGACAATCCTCTGCGTTTGCGGAACCATCTTCTGAAATGGGGCAATCTCCTATGATTTTAGAAATGTTATGAAACGTTGTCATTTCTTTTCACCACTTTGTTAATTCTGTATACGCGTTATTAGTATTTATACTTTATCTTTCAATGTCCGGGTTTCTTTATAACGAATTCCCCATTCTTCTTTAGTATAATTCTCGTGTGCATCTTGTGTTTTTGCCAATGTGCGAAAACATCAAATTTGGACTGTATTTCGTTTCCTCCCCATGTATATATTCCACCTTCGAGTTCCCAAACGTATGGAGTGGAATCTTTCTTTTGATGTCCATATACCTTTCTTCGGGGTTTCCCAAATAGTTCATTTAAAGCGTGTTTTAAATTAATATTTATATCTTTCCACAATTGTTTTCCTTCTACACCAACCGCAATTATCGAATCCCCATTTATCCTAGCATCGGGGCGACCTGTTAGAAACACCATTGTTATTTTTTCAGTCATATAATATACACTTCGCTGTTTGCATATTTATACTTTTTCAAACTTCCACAAATTTCCCATACTTCTCCCCACTATCAGGTGGAAGATACACCTCTTCCAATTCTGGATACCCTACAATAATATTACCATTTTCAACACGCGCGGTATACGTGCACCTTTTCACTTGCTCATGCCACGCTTGGTGACTTCGAAAATACAAAACATCCCCACGAGTTGTAACAACTTTGAGATTTGTTGGGTCTGTAGATCTCACTGTATAGGTGATAAATTCGGGATAATCGATGGGTGATGCTGTAACAACTGGCGCAACCGTGGATGTGGGAGTAGTAGTCTGATAAATAACCACCGTTTGTGGATTTGTTCGATCTACTACAATTCCAATACCACATGCTAGGATAAACCCTGCTATTAGGGTTATGGTGATGAGGTATGCGGCTCCAAGTAGTTTTTCTTTCATAGAATAATAGTATTGGGGATTAAAGTATAAATGGTTTGTGGTGTGTTATTTGGTATTAAATAATATCCCCACCACAAGAAAGTATTGTTTTTGCTACTACATATGTTTTAAATGCTTCAAATTCATCATCATATGTTCCCAAATTATATCTTTTTCCGTTATATGAAATTCTTGATTTCCATTTAGATGCATCCTTATTCCAATATACTCCTTTATATTGTGAGGTTTGTATTTCTTTTTGAATTTTATATGGGTTTTTACATGCTATATTATATGCATTGGCAGCGTCATCTTCTAAATCATAATATCCCAAACTATTTTGTTTTCCATCTACTATAATTCTAGCGTACCATTTTTTATCACGTGAATGCCATACTACACCCGGATATTTTGATGTTTTTATTTGATGTCTATTCTGTGCGTTTTGTCTAGTAGTTACAATTCTCAAATTATATTTTTGATTGTTCAATCCGTTTCCATCAATATGATCTGTGAACATACCATCTGGTATATATTTTAATACTTCTCGATGCATACGAATTATTTTTCTAGTTTTTGATTCCTTCCTCTCTGCGTATGATGTGTGTTCACGCACACGAGCACACCATTTGTATTTATTTAACTCTTCAAAATCATCGTCATCAACTAGTGCAATTTTACCTTGCGTAAGTGGTATTTCTCTCATATCTCATCCTCACAATATCCACAAAAACAACACCAATATTTTTCCACAACTCCGTTATTTCCCGGAACAAACATTCGGTACATGTTCCAGTGACAGTATGGGCAGAATTCTTCCGAATCATGTTCCATCATTGTATTTTATTACCGCTTTAATAAGTTCCTTATCAAGTTCATCGGACTCCACATTACTATTTCCACCAATAACATGCAGCGCGTCTATCTCTTCCATCATACACGAGATAAATTTTGCACAATTTGAACCATCGCATTTATAGCGTGGTTGGTGTGGGCATAATTTGTTAATGTATAAATCTGTGAGTTTCATTCTTTTTCTCATTCCTTTCTATGCTCAATAATAAATGCATCGTAGACTTCTCCTTCATTAAAATCGCAATCTTCTTCTGGAGGTATTTCGATTTCTTGGAGTTCTACAGTTTGATATATCTTTCCCCATGTTACTTCTTCAATTTCATCATTCCATTCGTCTCCAGATGCTTCTTCACGATACATTTCAATTATTTTAAGAAATTCATTATATGCAGCATCTTTAGTGGTAAATATCTGCATATTGTTATCCCAATCATAAACAAACCATTTTTCTTGTATTTCTTCGGGTTTAATTGTTTGTGTAGTCATATTTTATTCCTTACCATTTTTAAATCTTTCTTGAATTTTATCCCATTCTTCATTGAATACATCTATAGTTTCATCGGACCAATTCGCTTCGTCACCATATTCCATCTCATAATCAGCAATCAATTCTATTTCATACAAATTTTTTTGTTGAGCAACAGTTTTTCCTTCAAGATTTTTCAAATTCATTCCTTTTCCTCCATAACAATCCTGTAATCATTTGAATAGACTCTTCTGGGTTTTTCGTCACCAAACTGCACAATAACTTTTTGGTGGTGATTGCCTTTTTGATTAACGATCCCTTTGACTATTCCTATTGGATGAATTATATCAGGGTTGCCGGAACAATATTGTATACGGTCTCCCGGTTTGAAAGTTTGTTCTTCCATTAGTTTTAACTCCGTTTATTAGGGGCAATTATCCCAATACATCCAAATACCATTAATATAACACATAGAACACAATCAAAATACAACCCAAAAATTATAAAATCTTGAAATTTCAACGGTGCGATTATATTATTTGCTTCTATTGATACAAAATATACGATTAACATTGATGACAAACCATAAATATACCAGATCAAACATTCCAATTCTGATTGTGGTTCCTTTAATATTTTAATAATCTGCTCGTGTGGATACAATGTCTCACTCATCTAAACACCTCCGGATTATCTTTCAAAACTTGAAACAACTGCGTTGCCAGAGTTTGGATTACATGGTGTTTCATTTTAAGTTCATTCTCTTCATTAATGGCCTCGATCACTTCATGCAAAAGAGTTGCTAATGCCATATCAGGGCATAATGTTTCATCCAAGTGAATCACAGCAGACCCAAAAATGATTTTACCCGATGAATCAGTAACTTTAGAATCACATGGTATGATTTTATAATGGATACCACCAACTTTAATTGTTTCGGGCATCATAGTAATGTCAAGCCTCCAACAACAGAATTGATTTTTTCATCTTCATCGGGTCCAATTGCAATGCATGTGAGAGTGTTTGGGGCAATTTGTGTAAGACCGAAATCGCGAACATAATGAACAGATAGATTTTTATTTTTTGCATTGTTGGCAATAATATTGAGCGATTCTTCATTTGCAGTTTTTAGAACAATTTTCTTCTGCCCCTCATCATACCATTGTCCACCTTCAAGTGCGTTATCGGTTATTGTACGATATGCCATCACAGAAGCGTGGCCAACCTGCCCTGCTATTTTTCCACAAGACATTCCTAAATCTTTACGAACAACAATTGCCAATTTCATAAAAAGCATTATAGTATACGTTGTGAAAGTATTTAATGGTTTTGTTTGATTAGACAAATCCCATTTTCTGTGTATGTTTGATTCAATAATCGTCCCAGTAATTCATTCTGCTCACTAATAAGTTCGTTTTGTTTTTCGAGTGCGATTTGGATGGCATTCAATTTTAATTTCATTGCGTTTGTTGCATAATAATTATAAGTAACAATACTATTTTGCTGCGCCCACAAATCATCCGCTTGTTTGTTTAAATCATAATATTCCTGTGGATATGTCACATTTTCCGCGCACACATGGGGTACAACAATCGCTATTATCAACGCAATAATTAAAATTGGTAGTGACCTCATTTCATCAACTCCGGCTTCTCCTTCTTCATCCAGTTGATAAAATATTTTTGTTCTTCTTCTGACATTACAGATATATGATTATCAAGATTTAAAATTATAAATCCTTTATTATGTACACATTTTGTAATAATCATCTTTTCTTCTCCCATTCCGGAGGTGTATAAATTTTGGCAATCCATACACTACACCGTGTTGTTCCAACCTGATTGTAATTGGGCGAATTACAATTGTTGCAGAGTCCTTTTCCAGTACGCGCGCCACAGTTGTGGCATCCATCTCGTTCATTCATTGTCGTTGTCATCGTTTGACCTCCGGTAATATTCACATCCAAATATCATTGTGATTAATCTTCCACAAATACCAGTCGTCCCGTATTGATAAAAACACCCTTCTGGATCAAGGGATTTTTGGCGATTTTTACAATTATCACATGGGGAAATCATCTCTAATCCACCCTATTTATTACTAATATGCTTTATTCCAGATATCATTTTAATCATTTCATCATAAATATGATTCAAATCTTCTTCAGATATTTCATTTGATTCGAGGCTTAAACGCGATACCATATAATTACCATATATCGATTTAACATACTCTTTGCCAATAGTGGTGTAGTCTCGCATTTCTAATTCACCGGATCCCATTTACTATCAAAGTATCCCTTTCTTACAATAGTGGCAATATCACCAACGTTCACGATTCCGCCAATATCATCAGCCTTGATCTCTTTACCATCCATAGCGAGAATGCGCTTGTTATTCTCATCAATTACGTATCCTTCATCGTCAATGCTTTTGTCGAAACAATAAAGAATTTCCTCTATTGATTCTTTGTCGAATGTTATTACTGGGTCGATCATTATTCCATCTCTCCTTCAGATTCTATCCAATTTTTGATAATCTCATTTTTGTTAATATGTAGACGTTTCTGATCCCAATTTCCAAAAATCCCATTACAATGGATACTATGTTCTGTCGAATTTACAACATCATAACATTCGCATCCATAACAACCATGTGAATCTTCAACGCAGACGAAACCCGTGTCATTTACGGGGCATGTCACGAAATGACGAGCTTTTAACTGAATACAGATTGTTTCTGGGTTGTTTCCATCAATATAATGGGGGTATTTGAATTTATGGAAATGTCTGGGGGTATCATCTGTGAACAACAATCCGGTTTTATTCTCCATTGTAATACTCCATATCTCTATTGGTGTTCATTATATAAATAAGTTATCAACGATACTCCTAAACACGTCGCTGCACTAATGATTGGAATTGCACTAATTAAAAATACCACAACCCCAACGATTTGACCAACAATAATACATTTTATTATAGTTGGCCACCAAATACCAATTTCGGGTTTGATACAAACATCATCAATTTTCTCAACATATCCGTTAAGAAGTGAATAAGATCCTCCTTTCTCACATTCGTATTTAACAACCTGTAGGTTCTGCGCGCATTCGGTGCAGGTTCCACAGTTTGTATGAATGGGGGTTGTGCGTGGCATGGTGGATCAAGGGATGATGGTGATGCAGGGGAGTGTGACTTCTGGGATATATGGAGTGATACCAATACAAAACACAAGAATACCTAGTGCTACGCCCATACAACATGCTGGAACTAAAATAAACGGTAAATCATCACCACGGAAGTCTTTATAAATGCAATATAGTGATACTCCAAGTATCACCACCCCAACAACCGACATCATCCACGAAGCAACGGTGATGCAGGTCATTCCTCAATCACATCCGAATTATAGAGATATTCAAATTGTCGCATCTGATTAATTTTAGTTGCCATCTCTGCAATGGCGGGGTTTGGTTTTTCGCATTCTATTCCAATTTCGAGCCAATCCCAGAATTCATCGAGAATTCGATCCCTTACGATCTTCGAAACCATCTTATCACGATTTGTTTTATTACAGGTCATGAGTTGTCACCCCAGAAAAATATTCGCCCAACAATTCCGAGAAAAAATCCCGTTGCTAATGCTGTAACTACTATAAATTGCTGTGGTATCATTCCCGATCCAGATAATATACCGGACATCAGTGAGATTCCAACTACCACACTATAAATCAATGCTTTTCTATAGTTTGTCATGATTCTTCTTTCTCCACGGAATGTGGATTTTTATTCACACCCCAATCCGCCGTAAGATAATCCCATTGGGACAGCGCAATTATTAATTTCTCTTCTATTGTAGCATCCACTGATGCAATGTCTTTGATATATGCAATTACATCATCTTTTTCAAGATCTTCGCTATCAAAATGACGTAATGCTATCGCGCGACCCATCTGCATCATGTTTGTTTCTCGCGTACCCTTTATCCCCAAGTTTTTAGCAATTTCTCTCCAACTCCAAATTGTTTTATCTGTCATGATTCCATCCACTTCCTTACTCCTTTCTTTACACCCCACAGATTAATTTTATCCGTGAGTGTAGCAGTTCCAAAAACAATTTTGCTGGGAACCCATACGATTCCAAACAGAGCAAATCCATCTTTGACTAGTGACCAGTTGATCATTTTTGTTCCTTCCTTACCCACTTCGGTTCATTCTCATACCCACCACTTGGTAAAACCCCGAATGGGCAAGCATGGGGAAAATCTTCTTCCATTGCAATCGATGCAGTTAATTTACAGTTCATATTACATTTCTTGCAAACGAATTTGTCTTTAACGACCATCTTTCTTTCACTCTCCAAATTTTTCCTTATACCATAATTGTCTCAATACTATTTATACCTTCCCACGCGCGCGTTCTACAAGTAATTTCTCCCTGCATTCCGGACAACGAAATGCGAGAATACGAATATTCATTTCTGCCATTTCTTTGCGACGTTCTGATGTAAAGTCTTGGTATAATTCCCTGTATTTTTCATGTAGTTTAATATCCTCTTCCGTTGGAACTTTGTAGTGCCAATCAAGACCACGCGCTTTGTATTCTTCTACACATTCAACAACGCGCTCGTTTAAGAATTGCAGATCTACACAACCATGATCTACATACCCCTTGATTGAATTACCCTTTCGCATCGAAGGCATAAGTAGGTTGTTATATTCTGCGAGTATAGAATTTAAGTGTTTGTTACATAAGCAATGGAACGGACAGCCCGGAAACAAATTTACGATTTTAATCACCTCTCGCTTTCATCACATCTACCAATTTCTTTGCAGATAAATATTGGTCAGCGGCTTCTTTTTCAAATTCGAAATACCCCAGATGATATGTTTTGTTTTTAAACCTTATAAATACCTGCCATTTCTTCATATCTTTCCTCCACGCAACACCACGGTATTTGCTTGTTTTTGATAGTGATTTGTTAATGCCCAAAAGACAGTTATAGGGAAAATTATTTTTATTTAAAAGTTTTTCTTCATCGGTCATATCATTCATCTTTTCACATATCATAATATATGTAGAACGCGCAAGTTCTTCGGATTTAAACGAACCGAGATGATAAGTTTTATTATTATATTTTATTTGAGACATCCATCTTTTACTTTTATTACACCAATAAACGCCCGGATATCTACTTGTTTTTTCTATATGTAAATTTTGAGCATTTTCGCGATTTGTTACAACTCTCAAATTTTCTTTTCTATTATCAAGACCGTCCCCATTTATATGATCGATTTGCATTTTTTCTGGGGGATTCATTATAAAACGATGCATCTTTATACCTTTTCTTAATCCACTTTCTTTATCAACAGATTTTCGTATTGCATAATACGTATTTCTATGTTTATTAGCATGCCATTTATATTTATTTAATTCTTCATAATCTTCATCATCTACCAAAGCAATCTTTCCCATGGTAAGCATTATTTCTTTTGTTATATTAATTCCCCCCACTCATTCAGATATTTCGTTTTCATTATATTGATTTGTTCTCTTGTAAAAACTATACCGAGATAATTTTCGACAATGGTATCTTGATTGTGACCCATACTAGCTTGTATATATGCCTGTTTTTCTGGATAACATGCTACAAGCCAACTCACCAATGTTTTTCTAAACATTTTCTCGGTCATACCATCAGCCCCAATTCCAGCACGAACGGCATATCGTTTCATAGCATCTCTAAATGCAACACGATGGGGTATTCTTTCATATGCCATGATTTCTTTCCCTTTAAATTTTACCTTTTCACTAATCAACGTATCAAATGCATCACACCCGGCAAGTGAAAGTTTGATGGTTCTGTTTTTGTATAAACACTTTTCTTTTAAACAAGCACCTTCTGGAAGTTCAATTACTCTACGCGATCCACGATACCAAGACGGTTTGAACCTAGACAATTCCACGGGTCTCATACCGGAAAGCAATGCCGCGTCACAAATTATTTGGTAATATCTAGGCATCTGTGCACGTAACAATTCGTAATCACTGGGTGTTAATACCCGAGCACCTTGTTTTAAAATAATGTCACTCATTAATATAAACTCCTTTTTATATAACAACACATATCATAATTGGTTGTTCCAAAAATATATATTTTTTGTTATACGAACTATAATTAGTATCTGTTCGTATTTAAACCTTTCGTTATGTTCGTATTTCATTTTTAATGCTGTTTTACGGTATAATACGAACAGGAAGTAGTGCCTGTTCGTATTTGAAAATTTTAAACGCGCGTATTAAGCGTGATCCAAGTTTTCAATTTTCCAAAAACTTATGCAAGAATTTACCAACAAATTTCAAAACACCAAAAATTCAAAACCAAAGCACGCTATTTGGGATCTGTTTCTACCACTCTTGTTGGTATCGGAAAGTTGCGACTAACACGCGTATAGTAAACTATAAATAGTTTTGAGTTTCATAGTAGTATGTAGCAAAAATTAAGGAGTGAAAGAAGATGGTAACAATCGTTCAGAAACAAAGGATATGGGAATGCCACAACTACGATCTGACACCAGAACAATTTAAAGAATATAAAAAACTTCCAAAGGAGGAACGACCAAACTTCCTTGATAACATCGGTGGAAGTGGTGCAGAATATGAGAACGAAGAAGTATTCAAGTATGAGGTTATAAAATGAAACCCACTCGTGCACAAATCAAATCACAGATGAAGAAAGTGAATAAACTCGCATGCAAATCTCTAGAAGAGTCTATGAAATTTAATAAAATGTGCGAAGAATACTATGGAGAAGAAAATTATTCCGACAATGATCTCGATCAGATCATTGACTGCCTTGATTACGGGCAGGGTGAAATGAACTTCGAAGAGTTTGATGAACTGATGAAAGAAATCAACTCGGACGCGTATTAGAAAGATATATATACTTACAAGTTTCATATAGTAATGTAACAGAAAACAAAGGAGTGGGAGAAGATGGTAACAAGAAAGCAAGTCCTCGCACAAATCAAAAAGATGGGATGCACCGTGGATGAAGAAAATCAAGATGGTGATCTTCTTGTAATCGATGCTCCAAAAGGAAAAGTGTTTGCTTGCAGTGGAACACATTGTCTTGTGGAGCCGCTTACTGATGAATTTAACCCGGAACTCAAACGATCTGATGCTTACAAAGAAATCATAAAAAATCTAACATTTAAAAATTTACAATCTGTAAATGGGCTTATGGACTGTAAAGACCCGGAATGTGACATCTGTCACACGGGGGATGAGGAATGACAAAAACAAAACATTTTACCTTCTGTAATGATGAACTAATCGACGACCCTGTAACACAATCATATATTAACGATCCCAGAGCAAAACATATTCTTAATCGTATACACGATTATAATCATTTTGGGATGCGTAGAAGCGGAAAATGTGGACGACACCCATCATCTCATATGCGTATAACACCGCAATCACTCAAACTGGCAGAAAAAGTCAAATCTGATACGGGGATGGAAGTATTCCCAGCTCAACGTGGAAATAGTGTTGCTAATATCTACGGTGAAGGCGGTAGCACGTGGGAAATGTATGTTATTGCATGGGAAAATCGCCCATGTATCGGCACTCTTGGAAGTGATTATACTGTTCGAGAGTTGATTACTTGTAAAGGCAAATTTGAAATAGACACATTATCTGGGGGAGATTATGAACTTATACCGTGCCAAAAAGATCAAGATCGATTATATAAACTTCGTGTAAAACGATTGAATAAGATAGCAGAACGCAATATTAAAATTATAAATGATCGTACAGATGCCAATTTAGCAAAATTATCTGATGAAGACTATAAGAAAATAACTGGCAGAGAAAGAGGATCAACATGACCACCCAAATAATCTACACCCCACACAATCCCCCGACCAAGGGGGTTGCGAAGAAGATATGGGATGTGTTAGTAGCAAATAATCTTGACCCGAAAAACCTTCATTATAACAAGGGGTGAATGGGAATAAATGGCGGAGGCACATGGGCTTGTGAACTTGGAAACCCGGAAAAATATACTAATTCCCTTCGTGATTACTTTGGAAACCTCTGTGGTATATTCGAAAAAACACTCGTGTATATACAAAGTTTAACCGCTCCATATGATATGGTGTACGTTGGATTTACAACACGTAAATGCCCATTCAAAACTAGAACCGAATGTTCTTATTATTATTTAACCAATAGAGATATGCTACTAGAAAATGACTGCCCATCAACATGTGATGCTGGAACCGATGAATTCCTTATACAGAGAAACGAAGAATATGAGAGGGTTAAAAAGAACTAACACGCGTCCTAGAAAGATATAAATACTTGGCAGTTCCATAGTAATATGTAACAAAAATTAAAGGAGTGAAGAAACATGATGTCACCACAAACTATTAGAAACTGGTTAAACACCGTGGATGAGCAAGGAGAACATCTTGGTTGGAAAGATTATAAAGCATATCGAAATCATATGCTGAACAAAATTGCTTCTGAAGACCGTGAAGATATTCTCGATTACTTGGAAGATTATGAAGAGGACTGATCTAACATGACCGGAATCTATCTGGAAGACGGAACAAGCATCCACTTCATTCAGGATCGTTATACAATCCACTTCGAAGGTATGACTGTAGTATTCTTACTTAAGAAGGAATGTGAACACCCGCGTAGGGAAAGTAAGATTGTGCTCGACTACACAAACAAGACTGCTTACTTTGAGTGGGCAGATGGACACAATGAGACCGTGAAGTTTAAGGGGATGATCTAACATGGTAGATAAACTAGAAAACTTTCTGAATTGTCAATGCTCCGATTGCAAAACAATCCCGTGTCCAATTTATGATGCATTAGTTGCAACAATAGGGTATTCCAATGATGTATCAACCATTCGAGACAACATTATGAAAAATAAAATTTGTCTGGTAAAAACGGTGAGGAGAAACTAACATGACCCCAAACTTCTGCAAAACATATTTCGACACGCAGAGTGTTGAAATCATTGGAATGAAGATTAAACAGACAAAGAAAGAAGAAAAACCAATCGCACCAATCATTGTGGCGAAGGAGTATTAAAATGTTCTACGGCGAACTTTCAACAAAAGAATTCAATGACGATGATGATATGACTACAAATCAAGGCGTGTATATCGAAGACGATAAAGAAGAATCATCAGAAATCAACGCGCTTTTGGATTATTATGGAGAATATTAATTATGACCACAGACAAAACCCCAACCCCCGAAATCATTATCGAAAAATACGACAAAAATTACTACCACGCGCGTATTAAAGACACGAAGTATTCAACCAGCGATAGCGAAATCTACACTACTATCGGAAGATTGGTGTTTGAACACCAAGATCTTTTTAATGTGAAGATTACTGTTGAATCTAAAGACCCACCAAAGAAGAAACGCGGTGGTGGATTGTTTAATACGAATCCGGGATCTTCGTTGCCATAGATACATTATTAAACTTTTAAAACAAATACCATATCATGTCTAAAAGTTTCACAATCGGTGATCTTCACGGTCGCGCCCCCGCGCTTATCGAAGTATTGGATAAGTGCAACTTCGATAAAGACCACGATAATTTAATTGTTCTTGGTGATATCGTTGATGGATATCCGTGGGTAAAGGAATGTTTTGATGTATTGGATATGATTAAGAACAAGGTAATAATTGCCGGTAATCATGACTATTTATGGTTCCTCAACTGGTGCAAGACCGGTCAAGAACTCCCCGTCTGGGTTCATCAAGGAGGATACGCCACATTGCGTTCCTACGACTTCGATAACAAAAATGTTCCCGAATCCCACGTCAAAATGATAGAGACTTCGAAGATCTACCACATAGACAATAATAAGAATCTCTACTGTCACGGTGGATTCAATCCAAAAGTTCCCATTGAACAACAAACCCCCGATTTTATTCTGTGGGATCGAACACTTTGTAAATACGCACACGACAGGTGGATTCAAAAGAATCCTGTGAATATCGAACCATATAAGAAGATCTTTGTTGGACACACGAGTACCATGCTTTTTCATTCAACGCGCCCATTAATTATGGGTAACGTAATTATGCTCGATACCGGAGGCGGTGATATTGGGAAATTAACGATTATGAATGTTGATACATTAGAATGGTGGCAAAGTGATAAGAAAACGAAACTTAATACAAGTGGTGTTAAGTCCGGAAATTAATATGGTTGTAGTGTGATTAAAATGAAGTTATACGGAGAAATTGAGTTAAGCGGTATCACAAAGATTGTGATTAACCGCACAGTTGTTTGGGAACGAGAGAATGAAATATGGGTAAAAAAGGCAGGTGGGGGGAAGTTTGTATATAATGAAGATAACAGGATCATCAAACTTCCACATGAAATGATGTGGCATGTTAACAGGCTCTTAGCGTGCAGTATTAAAGATCCAGTGTTGGAGATGATTGGCATTAAAGAAAATGCGTATAAGGCGTGGCCTGCTGGAAATACTTTAAATGTGTGTAGAAAAGATTTGGTGAGGAAGGAAGAATGAAGAAGAAATCCTTGAAATATATGGAATGTTTGCACCACGAGATTTGTTGTCAAAATGAAATGTTTAACGGTTGTGGTATCAAATGCAAAAATTTCTTATATTCCCGCCAAGATCATCTACGCAATCAAATCGAAATGAGTAAAAATATAATTGTGCCATACAATTACAGTATTGTTTTTGATCCGGAAGTTAGTCTCTTTAGATTTGGTGGTGAAATAAATGGAAGATGGATATATGGAAGTATATCTTGAAGACTACAATGCAAAAACACATCTTATTAAAAAGCAAGAGGAAGAAATTCGCAATTTGAAGAAAAAGATCTCTGATTTGGAAAAAGAATTACACAAAGTTTATAAAAAATAAAAGATTAATTTTTATTATTATTCTCTTTTACCTCATTTCCCCACAAATCCCAACCAGATCTTTCTTCTCTAGCAAAAAGTTCTATCTTCGGATTTAAATTTTGAATTGCTGGCTCTATTAATTCAAAAAATTCTTCTGGTTTTTGCGAATGATTTCTCACTTTAGATTGAATAAAATTTGGTTTTTGTAGACGAAATGCTTTGACATTTCCTTTAATACCCACAAGACATTCTTCTACCTGACCACGGAACCAATATCCCATTCCAAGAGACATTATTTTACGCCAATATATCTTCGTTTTGTACTTAAATCCCCACGTATCCATAACTTTCGGTGGATAATCTGCTAATGGGGTTGTTCCCCACAAGAAAAGAACACAATTCTTTTCACAAATAGTGGGGATCGGAAGCGCGCATATTTCTTCTAAAGACATCGTTGGATACTTTTCACTTGAACCAGATTTCATTGATCCGCCAGTGTTTTTATTACGGTATTGCCAAGGCGGATCTGCGACGATCACGCTGTATTTCTTATCGGGAAATTGGATCATATTACCTCAATTTACGGCCCTTCCGGGCGGAGTTTGCACACTTCACACAATGATAAATCGCCCCATCCCTATTCTGTGCCTTTCTTCGCTTTGCATCGCTTGCTTGTATCTTAAATCGTTTCTTACAATAGGAACAAAATACCCAGATCATACAATATCACCCGCTATAATAGCATAAATCCCCGACACCGTAAACACCAGATACATAATCACCAGTGCCATATAGCTCAATCCACCATCCCACCATTTCTTATGACCACCAATTGCCCATAATAGAAGTATAGGATTTGATATCATCCACACGAGAATGGCAAGGTTGTGGTGAAGCCATAGTGAATTAACTAAAGTTCCTATAATACCTATTGCCGATCCAACAATAGATAGAACAGAACCAATCTGCGTTTTATTCATATATACCCAACATCTTCTTAATGCGTTTCTCTTTTATATCCATTTCGCATTTAACTCTCACTGTATATTCCGCGTCGTGTTTGAGCATCATAATATCGATTTGCTCTAACATAATACGCACGTCTGCTTCTTCTTCCGCGATGGATTTGATACGCGACGGATCATCTTCGTTGCGTTTATATTTTGAAATTGCCTTAATCAATTCAGAACATTCTTCGATAGCAATATCTAATTGTTTTGATTCACCATATTTCTGAATCATTTGTTCTAGGAGTTTTTGGGAGATCATAATTTATCACCAAGTTTATCTTTCTCTATACGTTTTGATATAAAACATTTCAAATCTTTTTTATAATATAATTCCTTTCGATATTCATTTATTGGATCTATTATTACGTGAATGTATATCGCATTAATAACAATTGCGATCACCATATATAAAATTACACCCATTATTTTTGTTATTTCGTCAATATTAAACAATAAAAACACTTCTAATGGTATTAATGCAATTATTCCCCCAATTACTTCAAAGATCCTATGTTTTATTTTATTTATAAGCCAATCGGTGTTAATTTCTTCCATTCATTTACCTTCCAATATCTTAATCGCCTTCTCCAATTCCACGGCCCTTCTATCCTGACATTCGTTCATGAAATCAAACAACTTTACTTCGTTATCTTCCATCCCTTCCGTTTTAAATTTCGCCCACGCGCGTTCTAAATAGCACTTTAGAATACGAATAGCATATTTTCCGTCTGGCGTTGCATCAACGTGAAGATCATTTAATGGTCGATCTAATTCTGGCAGTTTAGACATTTAAACACTCCTGTTTTTCTATTTTCTTTGCTAAATAATCGCAGTGGCATCTAGGCCCACTTTCATTAATTTTACACCAACACCCCAATCTCCTTGCTCCTTTTAATTCATTAATATCAAGAAATCCACCCGTCTTTGTCATCCATAACTCTACTTGTATTGGTGTCAATCCACCAATCTTTAACATATTTCTTACCATTGTTTCGTTGCCCAGTTCGGTTATAGCATCTAAATAATATTCGTATAAATCACATACGCGATCACGCATCCATGTTTCATACATTATAAAGGGGTTTCCCCATTTGGTCTCTCGATCCGCGCGAAAATCTCCGGGTTTTCCAAAGTCACGACAATGAAGCATGTTTACTACTTCTATCATTTAAAAATTATACCTCTCTAATAACATTATCTATATTCCACAACCCATCTTTGTTTACCCATCCCACACCAATAAAAGGGTTGTGCGCTACAGAAACTTCATAAGTTTTGCCTTCGCGTAGTTTAGCATAATCAATGTTTGATCTAACACGATATGTCGTCTCGGTTTGTGAAATAACAGATAATGGCGATGGTATTTTTTCTTTTACTTCGATTGTAATTATCTGATGATCGACCCAAATACAATTTGCTCCGAACACTAATACTATCATAATTATAAGAGAGTATCCTAAATATCCCATGATATTACAAAATTGTTCATCTGATAACATTTTAATCAACCATATTTAAAAACATACTCCTTTTTGCTTCTAACAAGAGAGGGATTACTCCTTTCAAGTTTCCTTTTCTTATTCACAAAGTATAATCGGATGGGGAACAAAATAACTCGTGTAATAAATAAACCAGCAGGAATATAGAAACTTATCATTCCTAATACACATGCTATAAATCCAATAATTGTTCCTATAGTCAATCCAACTTCTGGGAACTTCAATCCCCATAAAATATAATTTATATTGTCGTATTGTTTTTTAGTTGTTGTCATTCCCCACCCTCCCCCTTTACAATCTCCTCAATCACGCTGATCCCAGCATCCAATTCCACCGCGTCGTGCAAATCCCGCTCTCTTTTCTTCTCGCGTATTGCGTCTTGCACATATTTGGATTCATACAAAGCCTGACCCAACACGCCGCCGGATGCAAATGTCTTTGCCCATTCATCATCAGAATGTAGTGCTTTTATTTTTTCTTCAAATCCCCCCATATTTACATCTTTTACAGATTCCGGACAATCATTTCTAAATTGACATATCCAATACTGCTCTTGCACATCGTAACCCCATTTCACAGCAAGATCCTGCTCATTAATATCAAACAGATGATACCACTTTCCATCTTCTCTTGCAACCCACAAGAAATCAGTGATCTCAAACCATTTTCTCGCTTCACCAACTGGATCTACCATTTCGCGGTCTGCAATAAGACTAATAAGATCCCGAATGTTGTCAGATACTAATATAACAGTATATTCATCCATCTCTCCGGGTTTGTATCTAATACGATACTTATAAAGTTTTACAATTTCGGTTTCCATCATATCAATAACCCCTAGCGCGGATCGCAGTAAGCGGAACCATATAACACTCTTCCTTTCTTGCGTCATTTAAAACAGTGATCACAGCGAAATCCCCATCAATATCTTTTATTTCGGCTGCTTGGTCAAATCTTTGTTTGGGTATCCACATGGGGCGGTTAGATCCCACTCGCCACCAGACTGCTTGTTTTTTATGAAAATCGGGCATACGTATATTGGTAGGTGTTGTTTGTATTTATAATGTTCGGTTTTTGCTCACTTTTCCCAACTACATCTCCGGGCGCATAACACCCGCGCTGTCATATTCTATGGTGGAAGGGAATAATAAACACACAAACACAAAACTTTATATATAATGCGATAATAACATTTATATATGGGATTTTCTGATACTAATAAAGGTAACTCATCTCCTCTGTCAATAGGCACACCGAAGGATAAATACGTTGATTTTTTCTTTAATCAGTTCGGGTGTTACACTAACATATTGAGGTCGGATGTCAATGAGAAAGAATTGGATCGGGCAACAGCGGCACTTATTGCTATCTGTCCTGACATTAAGATACGAGAAGATCTGTTCAAAAAATACACGGATAAGAAAAAGGAATCTGGGATAGTAACAGCATCCGCTGGACTAGCCGGTAACTTTATGTCATATATATCTGACACGCTGGAATTCACAGAAAAGAGTTATGCTTCGGTGTTCTAATGGATCTCACCAAACCAATTGTATTAGAAAGTGGAATTGTGGATCTGGGATGTTCTAACAGGTCTGCCATAATCAGACTTGCTAATTGGGCACAAGATCTTATTGACAATAAAAAACCAATCCCTAGAAGTCCATTCTGCAAATGGGCGGCAGAGCGT
>Ga0172381_10001696_pt1 | contig 25221 bp, 36 predicted proteins | sample Leawel6488metaG_FD_119754 | JGI IMG/M metagenome (GOLD analysis project Ga0172381, IMG submission 119754) | Leachate microbial communities from a municipal landfill in Southern Ontario, Canada - Leachate well 64-88 metaG | ecosystem: Engineered > Solid waste > Landfill > Unclassified | place... | reverse complement strand
TGGATGTCACCCGCGTAACTTACGTATCAGGAAGACCTCCACGTTCGGTGGTACTAACTTAGAGAAGTCACCCTTGTTCCTGGCGATCTCCTTAACCATTGAAGAGGAGATGAACGAGTTGTTGGCCTTAGTATCCAAGAATACCGTTTCGATTTCTGGGTCAAGCATGTAGTTTACGTGAGCCATTGCTAGCTCAGCTTCAAAGTCAGATACAGCGCGCAATCCCCTGACAATTACAGAGGCTCCAATCTCCTTACAGTAATTGACCAGCAAGCCACTGAAAATGTTGACAGTTACGTTCGATAGGTCTGAGCAGGCTTCTCGGATGACCAGTTGTCTTTCTCCGGCGGTTAGTAGTGGGGACTTTGCTGAATTGGTGCCTACACCCACAACTAGGTTCTCGAACAGCTTACTGGATCTTTGGATAACGTCTAGGTGGCCAACAGTAATAGGGTCAAAACTTCCGGCATAAACAGCAATCATGGGGTCCATCCTACATGATTTGATGGGCTAAGTCTAACTAAAGCTCTTATCAGAATAGGACTAGGATGGCTCTACTGTCGATACAAGTCCCTCACGAGGTAACTCGCGCGTTAGGGAGAGTCCAGGTCCCTGGTACCCCAGAGAGCCGCGAGACTTACCACATAACTCTGCTCTACCTTGGGAAGGATGTTCCCATCGACGACGTCTCAAAGGCGCTTGTGGTGACTTACAGGGTGGCGGAGATTACCCGTCCTATCCCACTCGCTCTTGAGGAGGTCTCGTCATTCCCGAAGGGGGACGACGGTGTCCCCATCATTTGTCCGGTCAATAGTCCAGAACTACACCAACTTTGGGAAGCACTCTGTTCGGCGTTTGACCACGCTAAGATCGATTACTCGAAAAAGTTCCCGATCTACAAGCCACACGTGACTCTGGCGTATGACACTTCCGACTTCGAGCCGATGAAGATCGGACCCATTGACTGGGTAGCGTATGAGATGTGCCTATGGAGCGGAAACTCTGGAGACGATGCGGTATCTATCACAATACCATTCTCGTTCCCGAGTAAAGAGGCCGTATCCCGGAAGTTAGTTCAGGCTCGCCTCAGGTTCCCCGCCCTCCTCTGAGGTTGGTAGCTTGGGGGTTACTGATTCCAGATAGGCTAAGTGGTTTCTAGCCGCTACTTCATCCTTGACCCAGTACACAGCCGACCTCGCCCCATCTTCATGAATCGTGTCGAAGATCTGATCCTCGACCATGGTCTTGCAGGCGGTACGGATCGTTGAATCTGTACTAGTGTTATCCAAAATCTTGTAAAGCTCTGGGACTGATAGTCTCGGGCCAGCTTCTTGATTGTAAAGGAATACCTTGAGGATGGCGATAGCCGCAATCTTGTATGCACCATGCTCTTTGGCTAGGTATCCGCTTCGGTTCCTAACCTTGGGTGGCTTCACCGGTTCGTCTACCTCGGGTGGTGGATCGATAGAGGTTACTTTCTGGGCCGCCTTGACAGACTTTATCGAGTTTCTCTTAGGTTTGACTCGAACAAAAGCCTGAGTTGGAGCTTGGGTTGGGGTAGCTACGGGTGCCGGTGGTGCTTCCATCGGCTCTTGTTTTTGATAGAGAAGAGTATCTGCTATAATCCTGAAGGTCTCTCCCAAGATCCGGCGGATAGCGCTACCAAGGGTCCTGGCTATAAAGCTGATGTCACTTCTTAGGCTGGTCATGGGCTTCCTCACAATTCTCTTGGATTCTTTCGAATCTACTCTTGGGCGGGGCCTTTGGTTTTCTGGTGATAGGGGCAATGATACTGACCCCTACTGAGTTGCCTTGTCCCGGGTCCACACCAATCAGCATCGAAGACCCTTGTTGGCCTTGCTGCTCAGCTTGTCTTATCTGATTCAAGCGTGATTGTCTACGTTCTTCAGCTACAGCTGCCGCAGAAGACATAACTTCTTGGTCTCGGTTTCTTCCGGTTACCACGCTGGTGCGTCCCTGAATAGCCGGAGTATGGATGGGTCTTTCCAGTGGGGGAGGCTGAGGAACGTTTTCGTTGAGATCAAAGTTTGCCAGTCTTGCTTGTCGTCGTTGCTCAACCTCGGTCCCATGCTGACCGATGAAGCCCCGATGTGTTCTCTGGTAGGCATTGATGAGGATATCATTCGGAACCCTTCGGTTGTCTATTCCAACTGGTCCACTGACATACTCATTCCCCTCCCCAACCCCATAGGAGGTGCTAATCTCTGGTACCGTAGCATGCGGGTTGAAGGTTGGGTTAGCAATGTCCCATTCTTGTTCAGCCGCCCTCATCCGGATGATCCCGCCCCCGATGACTGGGAAGACCATGGTGAACTCAAGCGTTCTGATCTCGTAGCTTGCCCCGGCTACTCGGTAAGAGCTTCTACCGATGATGGTGAACCCAGAAGTTGCCCCGCGGCGACCAATTGGGTCGACTAACTCTGAAAATGGAAGGACATACTCGTTGACTGTAACCCCATCAAAAATACTCAGAGCGCGCGTTGGGCGGATCGGTTGAGTTACCCTTCTACTGTTAGAGGGATCGATGAAGTTCACAACAACGTCACCTGCGCATTCCGCGTAGGCAAGGCAGTAGAGTACCATGTTTTCAGGGAACTCCTGAGCGTTCATGACCAGGCGCGGATTGTCTAATCGAAACAGCATAGTAGTGATCCCTAATACCCCAGATGGTTGTACTTGTGACCCATGTTTTTCAGTAGGTACTCTCGATGAAAAGGCTAATCTGCCTATGTAACGCAGTTCAGACTATCTGTCCTCAAGGTAGTCTGACTCTAACCGGTGTTCCTGAGGACCCTGATCAAAATACTTGGAAAGGTACGATATCGATAGGGTGCATGATTCTGGCTGAGTCAACGGGTACCCTAGAAGAGGTAATCACGGACTTGACTAAGAAACTTAAGAGGATGTCTCAGCGTCTCCTACTTCAATTAGCTCCCTTCAATCCACCAGATGACGGATTACCTCCGAGTTCTAGGTCCTAACCCTTATTCAGTACTTCTCTAACGATGGAATCAAAGTCTAGTCCTAGTGGGTTCTGCTGTTTTGGCGGTTGAGGGCGATTGAACTCGAAGTCCAGTATGTTTTGGATCTCGTCGTAAGACTCAACGACCTCCTCAACTTGAGTACTAGGCACTGGAGCATCAAGAGTGGTAGTCTCGATGATTTTGTTACCCATGATTCGTTCATAACGGCTTGCAATAAGGCTCGGGCGCTTGGGGAGTGGTACTTGACTGTAGTGGATGGCCCCTTGCAAGTGAAAGGATGGTCCTTGACGATCACGGCTGGCAATAGCTGACTCAAAGTCAATCAAGGTCTTGAACAGCCAAGCATCCCCGCTAGTGTCAACAAATACGTACCGGGACTCCTCGCCTTCAATACTGTAGTATTTGTTGTGGTCAAGATCACGTGTACCTTTTGGAGGGAATAGATAGGAGCTACTCCACCTATTCGGACCAAGAGAGGTTCGAATGCTGATAGGTGCCTGTGAACTATTCGGATGGGTGCTGATGTACCAGACTCGGCAACACCCATGCTTACCAGTTCTCAGCTGAACTAGAGTTCGATTCGAGTAGACGAGATCGCAACCCATGAATTACCTGCCTGGTGGTCTCAACACCTTTGGTTGGTCCCATACGGTTTGAATGGCCGGTCCCTGCTTAGCCACTTTGACCTTTGGTGGAGCCCTGTTGATGTAGGCCCTGTCGAGGTCGAGAGCGTTGTACCTACTCTCGACCCATTGGCGTTGAGCCATGGAAAGCTTGATCATAGACCCTCTTTCGAGGTCTCCGAGCATGCTCTTAAAGCACCTCTCCTCGTACATGCTAATGCGCTTCAGGCCAGCGTCAAGGATAGCTCTCAAAAGGGTTAGATCAGTCTTCACGCCAATCCTCAGTCTTCGTTGTCGTCATCGTCGTCATCATCATCGTCGTCATCGTCATCATCATCTTCATCATCTTCAGTATCGTATGTATCGCTCTCTTCTTCTTCGAGGATGGCGACATTGGCGAACCGGTACACCTCAGCCAAGGACGTGTCTTCTGTGAATGTACCTGTATCACCGTCGGTCAGCCTCTCGTAGATCTTAATACACTGATCCGGCGACAGGTTGGTGATGTTTATGCTTCGAGACATACGCCCTGGTCGCTTCAAAGCATCATCAATATCAGGTAGTTCTGCGTTAGTTGTGCACACTACCCGCAGATTCAAAGTGAGTCCGAGAATACCATCTGATGCATTCAATAGTGATGCTATCGCTGCAAAGGACTCGGTGTTTCTCTTGACAAGAGCCTTGTCGGCATCCTCCAGAATAAGGATGATCGGGTCCTCTGAGCCAGTCAGGCCACGTGCCTTGACTAGGGTTGGAATCAGGTCGGGTCCGGTCAGATCTTGAACCATGTGGCTCGGGATCAAAACGAAAATGGCATCCAGGATGTCATGCATCAACCCTCGAAGAAGGAATGACTTACCAGTCCCTGGCTCCCCGTGAATGAGGGTCAAGCGTCCAGTTGGGCGCTCTCGTTGCAGCTCGGTGACCAAGAAGTCGTAGTCATCTAGTACTTTCTCCGAGTAGTTATCTCGTTCAAGCTCATCACTTGCCAAGCCGACTTCTATGATTTCCAGTTCGTTGTTCACCTTGGCTATTGAGTAGACTGGCTTTCTGACATTGGACGGGAGAATAAACCTGCCAATTACTGCCCCGATCTGCAGATGCTGATTCTGATCCAGGGTCATCAATTCGATGCTAATCTTGTGGTCAAGTCCTACGTGAATCGCTATCGAACCTTTTGACCAGGTAATCCAAGTATCCGACTCGCCTCGACCAAAGAGTGGCCCCCGAGAGAATAAGGTCGATCCTCCAATTCTAGTCACCAATGCGCGTAGGAATTCTCCGAATGCCGCAGCGTTGTCCCCATCTTCGAGATGCCCTTTGCAGTACCCAGAACAAACTCCCTGACCGGTAGTCGCCCCAAAATCAAGAATCATCTGGGCAAATGGGTTGTATTGGGCAACAGTCCCGCAAAGAGCTGGATTCCACCACTCAGGTTTAGTATTCTTGATTTCATCCTTAGGTTCGGACTTTACCGCGCCTGATCTTGCTCTAATTGAGGCCATGTTCTTCTGTGTCTCCTATTCTTGTTACTTATTTCAAGGCAAAGTGGTAGATGGTATACACCAAGTACGCCAAGGGTATCTAGAAATATCGCTCTGTAGGTTGACACTTGGTCTTTTATGCTACTAGACGAGGATAAATGAGTGAGCCGAGAACGAGATACAATAGAAGTGTCGAGGTTATCGACTCACAAGTCAAACCACTAAGTCGGTATCAACGATTCGACCGAGTATTCACAACGGTACTCAAAGAGGTTCTTCGCGGGTCTGACCTAAGTGCAGAGGCTAATGGTCGTCGAATCCACATTTCTCTTGGAACTAAGGGGTCCTGGGAGTATCCAAACTTTGAACTGGGTCTCAGGTCCATCGGGGACCTTCTGGAAAGTAACATTGGGGCTGTCGCTACCATAAAAGGGGAATGCTCCGGGAATGACCCAATCGATCAAGAACTGCTCAAGGGGGCCTTCCTCGTCGCCTCTGCATTCGGTACCAAGGTGAAGATCTGTTGGATACGAACCTTGCCCGCGCAAGAGGTAGGCCTGAAGTCAGGTGGGACCCATCGAGTAACTCAAAAAGGGGTCCGCACAGCCATCTACGAGGAGTCAAATTTCCTTGAACTGATCCGAGCTTCACTGGTAGCTCAAGAGCGGATTGAGAAGGGTTCGACCCTGTCTCGCTCGTGAGTTACTTCTCGAATGACTCCAGGATGCGTTCGTACCGAGTCTTTACAGTAGGGCGAGACTCTGGTGGTTTAGCCTTTGATTCACGTGATAGGTCATTCTGAACCCCAATAGCGGCATCAAGCGCTTCGAATATACGAGCATCCTCTGCTGCCATTATTTGCTCTCGGGCTCTAAGGACTTGAGCGTCTACAGTCGGCAGGGGCATGCGACGAAAATTTGCAAATGAAACCCCGAGGTGGTGGTCCTGTTGAGGTGGTGGTGCGCCGCCATCACTACCATAGACAGCAATCTGAGCTTGACCGCCTTCGTTAATCAGCATTAGTACTCCAATCGGAGTTCCATGAGCCCCAATTCTACCGTTCTCATCAATGCAGACTTGAGACCCAATCTGCAGTGGTTGTCCTTCTTGATGCTCAGCATCCATCAGTACATGAGTTCTAGGTTGAAACGAAAGCGCTACAATAGGCATTGCCTCCCCGTATCTTCGCTGAATGATGCTGTATGATTGAGGTGAAATCCCTATCACATCAGAGAAGTCTACTTGAACTCTGATAACTTCAGGAGTAATCCAGCTTTGCTCTATCCTGAGGTCTCTACACATCGGATCGCTCCTCAAGAGCATTTCTTCTCGATTGAGGTCTTCGCTAGTGCAATTGACTCCAATGCGATAGGTGAGGGTCCACGAAGGCATTCACTCTCTACTACCCCGGTGTAACAACAGTCCATGCCGGAAAGAGATCCCTGGGAGGCTTACGGGTTCACAGCCGGTGATGAAGATGGTGCTTGGATAATCCCCGGCGCGGAGATCATACCCCTTCCAGGCAATAAGTGCCCAGATCAGGTGGAAGACTGGACTATTCCTAGACAGAAGGACCCAACCCCCTACGACATGCCAGTGTTCGTAATAGACAGGATTGTCACCTTCAAGAACGGTCGGAGACGGGTATTCATCTACCGAGATACCGCACCTACTATTAGGGCAGACCGAGACTTCGAGGACATCAAAGACAAGTGGCGCCCCTCCCCAGGACCTGAGCCCGAGCCTGAAGAGCCAGTGATCCTCTCCAGGTATGAGCGTAAGTTCGTAATCTAGATACCCTTTATGATTCGCTCATACCGACTGAGTGGTTCTGCTGGCTTCTCGCATTGAGTCCAGTTGGTTAGGAACAACCTCAAAGGCAACCCCACGCTAGAACTGCGCCAGTGCTTGATACAAACAAAAGGTCCGTTGATCATGACATTGTCCTCAATCTCAAGGACCTGAGCAAACGAGTCCTTGGAGTTGGACTTCACCCAAACCCCTGCCTTCAACCACGTGGGAACATCAGCCATGGTAGGTAGTGGATCGACGGGTACCGGTGATTGAAGTAGTTGCTGAGGGACCTGCAGTCTCTCAGCAAACAGCCTACCCACTTGGGTTGGATCGTCTAAGGCTGTATGAAGAGACTCTTGACTCAATGGTAGAGGGTGATGAACAGCGTCACCTAGTAGGGCATTGTCGAGCGGGTGATGCACCCTAAAGTCATAGGGTGGGTCCAGTACTAGAATAGATCTTCTAGCTGTAGACACATAGTCCAATCTGTTTCTTATTGGGGCAGCAACTGCTTGACCAAACCTGACCCTAGTTATAGGGGTATTGACAAAGTCTTCAATTAGTTGCTGAATGCTTCTAGGGGGTCCTGGCTCTGGCTCTGGCTCGCGTGGGACGACTTGGTACCGTTGAACCTCCTTGGTTAGGTTCTCATCATAGGGACGTTCTCGGTCCTCATAGAATTGGACTCCGAGGGTAATCTCACCGTGACGGTCCCGTGTGAGATCCACGTGTTGGACAAACTCATCTAGACGCAAGTGATGCGCGTGGTCACGAGCCTGAATTCGGCCGTCGATTGTTGCATCGTATCTGAGGGTCCAGTGGGCTCCGGCGGGCATGAGTTCAACCTAGGACGGTTATCCTAAAACAAACGAGGTGCCAAAATGTGTCTACCGTACCTTCAGCTGAAGAGTACGGTAGTACAAGCCCCCTATCATGTTCGTCAAAGTGACAATCACAATGGAAGCACTTGGTTTCAACAGGAACTGGGACCTGTTCGAGGTCTCTACAAATAGGAGCGCCCCAGTTAGTTCCGAACCACTTCACACCTGGCCTTCTTTCATGAATCGTGGGCGGTACTTCCCATCCGCCCATTTCACGACCTCTACCCATTCCTTTAGAGGTCGTACAAATATCTCGCCCTCTTTACTTGAGTACACAACAGCAGGCTCTTCTTTGGGGCCTTGAAGCAAGATAGCTCTTCCGAAGCATAAGTAACTGGTACCCTTGAAGTGAACGTAGGGACCAGGGCTTGGGTTAAGTACCCCCTCGTAGTCACCACGCCAGACACACTGGAGTAGACCCTCCACCTCATCTATTCGTTCTACCGTTGTCTTGAACATAGGGTTCTGAGGTGGGTAGAAAGTAAGGAACTTGTCGAGTAGTGGTGGGTCCGCAGAGCGGATCTTTAGGGTAAACGTTGCAGCCTCTTCGATATCTTTATCAGAGACATCTCCGAGGGGTCTGCAAAGAGCGTAGCAAGCTAGAACCGCGTAAGGGTTAGGAATGCAAGGGGTAGGCATGCACTCGCTTACACCAAACCTAGGCGTTTCTTCCACGATTTCGTTGGTCCTTTGATAGGACAGCCTTGTACCGTCGGTTGGGGTCTTGCTTGGACAAGAAGGCAACCATCTTCTGAACTCGCTCATCGGCGAGCAGAGCTTCTACCGTGTTGTACTTGCGCTCAAGTTCTTTGTTCGAAAACAAGGAATGAATCATTCGGTGGCAATCTGAACAAATCAGTTGCTTCGTCTTCCCCCCACGACACTTAGGGACTAGGTGATGGTCGCTCTTGTGGATTGCTGGGCGCGTGCACAGAGGACACAACTCATAGTTCTGGTCTGAATAACTTGTCTCTACTGCGTTGAGCATGTAGCCCCAAAAAATAACGGCCCTGGAGGAACTGCACCTAAGAGGGGGGATACGGGTGCAATCACGCGTCCAGAGCCGTCCGGTCGGGGATGATGGGCTCGAACCATCGTAGAATCGGTCCCAGAGCCGATTGCCGAAAGACCACCCGGCTAAACCCCGATAATGATGAGGAGCATTCCCCGTCACACCAAGAAAGGTACACCAGCTAAGTTAAGACTTCAAGTAATATTTTGAGAGATTGGCGGTATGCCAGTGAATAGTGGATCTAGTATGATCTCTGGGCGGTCCAGAGGTTGAGGTACCGGATCAGCGATGAATGTTTTCCCATCAATGCTCAAGTGTACATCGGCTCCAACATGGAACTTCATACCTTTTCCAGAGAAACCCCCTACATCCCTGATTACCTTGGCTAGAAACGGGCTCGTGACTGTCACTCCGTGTACCAGTTCAGGAGTCGGAGTGTACTCGACGGCGCACTTGTCCCCATGGGGTAGAGCCCACCCTTCTCTATTGACACTATGAGTATCGCACGCTTGCTCAATCATCTCTCGGGTGCACTGAGCGTCGCCGGAGAACACTTCCCAAGGTCTGGGTAGCTCGCGCCACACTTTGGTGTCCGGGTGAAGAGCATCATCGAGTGATGCCTTACCAAAGGTATGCCAGTATACGACATCAGCGGCCATGAGTCGAAGAACCTTGCCCGGGAAGTAGAACTGAATCAAACCCTGCAGGTTCAAATCGAAAAGCAGTTTGATCCAATGGTCGCGCGCCTTGTTCCAGGCTCCGGCGGCCGCGTTCCAAGTCGAGGAGTCGTTACCTCGTCTGACGATCATATTCTTGAGGTCAAAGTTGTTCTCCAAGTAGGTGTCTCGAAGAAGGTCCGATAGCATGTGGAGAGTCTCGGTCCAGGTTCCGAGTAGCATCCCTTTCTCTTCATCGGATAGCTTCTTGAGTACCTCACCCTGCGAGTGAACCAAGGATATGGCCCACCAATTGATAGTCGGGGACTTCTTGGCATGCTGGTAGAGCGCTTCTGAGATCTCGTCGTGGGCTCTGACCTGGCTATCGTTGGTGAAGGTTGACCGAAGATTCATGCGGGCCGATAGGTATGCTACAAAGTAGGCTGTATGCAGATCACGACCCAGCTCCTCAATATGGATCTTGGTTGCACCAGAGCTCTTGGCTATCCTAGTAGCTTGGTACTTCTTGCTATTCTTGATCATCTTCAGGAGCTTGAACTTCAACCTCCGAATAGCTCGAAACCGATGGTTGTACGGCCGTTTCTTCAGCTTAATCCCGGCTTCCAATCGTTGTTCTCGATTGAGGCGATTCAACCTGAAGTCCACATGTGCAGGATCAACATTCAAGGCTGCCGAAATTCGAGCGAGGAAGTCCTCGACATTCTCGACCATTAGGCACTCGACAGCTGACGGAGGGTCCGGGATCTCGAAGACTTTAGCTGTGGTCGCCACCATCTTACTGGCTCCGACAACCCTAGCAAAGTCCTTAGACATTGAAGAGTACGAGTTGACACCTCGCTTCAAAGAGTTCCTTGCGGCTGGCTCCAAGACCTTATGAAGCTTCTTCAGTCGCTTCTTGGCCTCTTCATCGGCAACGGTAGGGATCTCCTCCATAATCAATTCCTGGATGAGCTGGGCCACATCATCCGGTCGCGGTCGCGCCTGGATGGATTGATACAGAGATTCAATAGCACTGGACATAATAGGGCTTTACACCACCGATTCCGTGGTGTATCACAAATCGAGATGGATCAGATCTTATTTTACTCACCAAGAGAAGTACCCTATGGTTGTTTCTCAAACTTCTCTAAGCATTCCGTACTCTACATTGGTAGAAATTGGCAAACCTCGGAGGCGGCCTTCCAGGCAATGAAGTTCTACCCTCACCGGCCCGACTTGGTCGAAGCGATCATGCTCGCACCCAAGCCGATGGATGCGGCTGCACTTGGACGTGATAGAAGCTACCCACTTCGTAAGGATTGGGACCAACGAGTAGAGGAGGGGGCGGGTTGGGAAGACAAGCTCGTTGATGATGGACGAGGGCCTACGGCTGCCGTGGTGCTGATGAAGGATTTGTTCATGTTCGAGGTAGTACTGGCAAAGTTTACTCAGAACCACGGAATTCGTAGTATCTTGCTGGGAACTGGAACCCTACCTCTTGTCGAGAACGCTATTCACGATCCTTATTGGGGAATTGGTTGTTCAGGAACTGGTGTCAACCGGTTGGGCAAGATCTTGATGCTCGCGCGTGACCACATCAATAACCATCTCTAGATCACCCAACCTCGTTCGTACCGATTGGGTAGCCCAATGACCACTTCAGACCCGCCGGCTTCGAATGCCTCTTTGATGCTGATGAAGAGGTACTGCTCCAAAGTACCAGTCCAGTTCGCTGGGAACTTGCCAGTAGCACGAAGCTCACCGATCATTAAGGTGTCAACCTTGCACTCGACGAGGTGAATCTTCGGCTTCAGCGTGCGCCACTGTTTGGAAAGATTCAAGTCTAACTTACTGCTCTCTTTCACCATTTTCAAAGCTAAGGTAAAGATCCCAGGTGTCTTATCAGCGGCCACCACTAGGATATCGCCTCGGTGGAAGGCGGTTAGAAGAGCCCTAATGTCGTTTTGTGTCAACAACTCTGGGCTGTTCGGGTTCTTGGGTGCTGTGAAGAGAGGAGAGACCACGGGGTATCTTACACTTTTCTGGACTACTTTCCAGAACTTTGGTGTATTATCTCCCAGAACCGCGTACTCTGTCGAGTATCCCGAATGGAGGTCTCATGTCACTGGAGTTGAGTAAAGAGATGTTACAAGTGAAGGGGCATTTACAAGATGCTCGGGTACTCGTTGAAAGCGTATTGGGAAAACCACCAGGTGATATTCACATAGGCTATGTAGTCGAAGTCGCCCGGATGCTCCAACAAGAGTATCACCATACGCACAAGAAGACGCCTGTAGTGAAAGAGGTATTGGATCAACCTAAGGCTTCCTCACACGATACCGATCCAGCTAGGACCCTGTCTCGTCAGTCAGCTCGTTTGTCGAGAACTCTGAAAGCCTCTACTAACGATAAGGTGATGACCTCGGCGCGCAACAACCCCCAGGTACCGATGCTGGTTTCAGCCCCTCAAGGTGAAACAACCACTCGGAAGCGCAAGCCGCGCCCCAGCAAGCCTACCCCTAAAGTGAAGAAGGCTGAGCCCAAGCCCAAGAAGAAAGCATCGAAGCCCCGACGTAGATAGTAGATCTGACCTCAAATCACCTAGGCGTAGTTCAAAAGGACTACGCCTTTTTGGTACCAACTATGAAACCCTCTTTAGCAATATTCCTTGATATTGATGGCGTTTTGAACTCAAGTCGCTTATTTAAGCGACTGAGAAATACAGAATCAACTAAAGAAGAGATAGGGTTCGTCACTGAGATCGCTAACAAGTACTACCCTGGTTTCCCATTGGATGCTTTGGTCAATGACTTGAGAAGTATAGACCCAATTTGCGTTGGCCACCTCAACCAGATCATTGGAGCTACGGAGGCTCAAGTCGTAGTGTCCTCCTCATGGCGCTTTAGTCACCCCATCATTGGACTCCAGAAGCTACTAGAGTACCGTGGATTCAAGGGGTTAGCTCACGACATCACCCCAGTTAATCTAGGTAATGATATTCGAGGCTACGAGATCCAAGCTTGGTTAGATCTCCATTCGGGGGTGGACAGGTTTGTCATCTTAGACGACAACAAGGATATGTTGCACCTCCGAAGTCATTTAGTTCTAACAGATAAGTCTGTTGGGCTTACTAGAAAAGATGCCAAAAAGGCAATATCAGTCCTCGTTCCGATAGGGACGGGTGGGGCTTAGGTGCTTGCATTCCTTGCACATGTAGTGTCCGTCTGACCAACAAGTACCTGACCCTGGTCCGTAGTCAAACATGTCACAGGGGTTCATTCGATCACGAACCCCCACCTCACCCACGACGTTGTTCCTGATCTGCTCTTGAAGCTCTAGATACTCCCGTTCCACCTCAAGGTAGCGGATTATCCTCTCGTATCGGGTAGGGACGGGCATAAAGAACTTATCTAGGCCATTGGGTGTGACCAAAGTCAAGCAATTCCTTCTACGAATCTGGTATTGGGTACTGGCCTTCTTTGGGGCAACCCGCACAACGATGACTCATACAATCCCCAACCTTAGGCAGGTTAAGCCAGGGCTGTGGAGATCAGGGCAGCCCAAAACGGTATTCGATTGGGATCACCTGAAGAAGCTAGGAGTTACTCGCGTTATCAAACTTAACTTCGAGCGCGAGTATAGTGATAGTTTTGCACGAGTAGTTGATATCACCTCGTATGTAATGAGTATTCAACCTGAAGGGGACAAGGATATCATCAGTAGCATCACAAACACCTTCGTGCGTCCGGATGCGAAGACCGTGGAAGAGGCTGAAAAGCTTATTGATACGAGTGTTGGTACTCTCATCCATTGCACCCACGGTCAAGATCGAACTGGGTATCTAGTAGGTAGGTATCGCGTAAATTCTGATGGTTGGAGCAAGGAAGACGCGTACACCGAGATGCTCAAGTACGGATTTCATCCTGAGTTACATGGATTACATGAGGCTTGGGAGGAGTTCACCTCAACTGTGAAGACTTAGTAATACTAGTTTTCTATGTAGCGAGTGTGGTATGCTCAGGACATACCACACTCATAATGGGACCCAACGTCAAGCCCATCTTGGCGGTTGAAAAAAGCAAACTACACTGTGTTCCGACTTCTGGGTCATACAGAGCGAAGCACTGTAAGTTATAATTAGTTGAATGAAGGCCTCAGCTCGAAAGGGTTGGGGCCTTCAGCGTTTAACCAACAGGTGCACTCTCGGGGGCCTTGGGGCCCTCTTCCTTCTTCTCAGCTTTGGGGGTAGCCAGCTCTTTCATCCTAGAGACTAGCTTGAGTACCCGCGGTTTGGGTCGGTACTTCAACTGCATAGCTACTTCCTTCAAGTAACCTCCGGTCAAACCATCGGTACAGGCAACAAGCTCACTGATGTCATCGAGACCTTCAACCCCGAATTCCTTCAGGTATCCACGTAGGATCTCTTCTCGGTCCGTAGCGTTTGGGTCCTCGAATTCTTTGATCTCGTCAATGCGCCCAGGTCGTAGGAGGGCGGCATCCAGTTTGGTGATATCGTTGATGGTGATACAGACGGTGACGTTCGGGAACTTACCCTTGAAGTCGGTGAGGGTAGAGAATAGGGTCGGTAGGGACTTCTCGAGCTCTGCGCAACGGTCGAGGTCGTCGATGACCAAGAAGTTTGGTGACAGGCTCTGAATGATGAGGTCGAGGTCTTTGGTTCCTACACTTGTCAATCCGTTGGCATCAATACGGAGAGTTCTTCCGCGAGTCAAAGTTGCTAGCTGAAGGGCGAAGCTGGTCTTCCCACAACCTTGCTTACCAGCAAGTAGATAGGTGCGAGGTACTCTATCCCGAATATACTTCAGGTGTTGCTCTTTGAACTCCTCTAAGTCTAGGACTAACTGCCCAATCAGAGGGTCCGTCATTAGAGGAATCTCGGAATAACTGACTTGAATCTCACCGCGATTGGTATCGAAAACTATACCCAAGTGGAGGCGCTCATGAAACTCATCCCAGAGAACCTTCATGGCCTTCTCGAAGTTGAACTCCTTCGAGTACCAAAAGTTGGCTGAATACTCGGGGCGTCCACCCCAATGCCACTCAAGGAAGTAGATGGACCCTATCCCGGGAGATGACGCATCAACCACGTCAAGAAATTCTCCTATCGGAACGTGGTTGACCTTGAAGCTGTTCTTGAGATTTGTCCCAAAGAATGAGTTCACAAATTGCTGATTAGTGGCCTCTATGAGGTCCAATCTGGAAAAGAATTCAAAGAGGGCGGTGGACTTTCCGTTGGTTATCTTGGTGAAGGAATCGAATATTCCGAGTACTTTCACCACAGTTCCGATGATCCCATCCCCACGTTTTGGGATCTTTGGGATAATATCGGTTGAGAACGCTAGGGCTTGTCTCCAACCGAAGCGCTTGATCTTCTTTGGTTTTTCTTTGATCATTAGGCAGTGGTGGGTACACCGGCTTTTTGAAGCTCAAGTTCGAAGTCATCAATCACAGAGGTTACTAGTGCTGACTCAGCATCCTCAGCCCCATTAGACTTTGCTTGGACGACAGGAGCCTTCTTCGGTTCAATCTTCTTTGGTTCAATCTTCTTCGGCTCTGGTGCTTTGGGCGCAGGAGCCTTCTGAGGCTCTTCTTGGCCTAGTAGGGCAGCTAGCTCGTCCGCACTGATGCCATCGCTTGTAGTGGGCGTGGAGGCTGTGGTGGGAGCCACATCAGAGCCAAGGACATCATCTAACAAGTCTAAGTCAATCTCAAGCTCATCTTTTGACTTGACCGTCTTGACTACAGGTTCGATATCGGAGGTATCGACTAAGCCACACTTGGGGCAAGTGGCATGGGTAGCATAGGAGTCAGCGGTCTCAACCTGACTACCACAGAAGCAGCACTTGAACTTTTCTTTCGATAGTTCCTGCGACATCTTGATCTGATCTGCTTGTTCCTCAGTGATCCCTACGCACCCACCATGGCCCTTATTGCAAGTAGCGCCACTCGGACTATTCAATTGAGGTTCTAGACATTCTGGGCAGTAGAGTCCGTTCGGCTCCATCGCGCGCTTAGTTGTGGTAAGCCTGTCGATGTTGAGCTTGATGAATCCCATTAGGTCAAGGAGTGCATCTCGCATCTCTTGAGGATCTACCGGAGATGTGTCGATTCCCTGTACAAGAGAGGTACAGAGACCTATCAACTCCATGGCATCCGTGGGAATAGTCAGACCTTGTTGAGGTACGGCAGTGACCTGAGAAATGATGTTCATTGCCGTAAGGTATGCGGTCAACTCTGTATGCAAACCTTTGAGATCTGAGGTAACCTCATCGTCTAATACAAGTACCTTTAGTGACTCCTTCAGCAGACGACGTGCACTACTGATCTTCTCTGCGGGAGTCTCGGGTGGGTCTTGATCATCGTGAGACTCATAGGGGTCAGAATCAAAGTACCCCTCAGATATCAACCCACACGTTTCACAGGGCCCACTCTGCTTTTGCTTACCACTAGATACTGGACAGTCATCATCCCCATACTTGCAACCGTGTTCCAAGCAACAGTGCTCGGTATGAACGTTTTTAGCGAGTACCTCTTCAGCCTTTTGGGGTTCTGGGGCAGGCTTCTCTTCAACTTTGGGTGGCTCGGGTGCTACTTCGATAGTGGTGAGCTTGGCCGGCTTAGGTGCTGGTGTTGGGGCAGCAGTACTCATAGTGACCGAGGTTCCACCCTTAGCAGCCTCTCGGATGGTATCAGCCAGCGTCGTCTTGGAGCGCGGGGTCTTGAGGTAGATGACAACATCATCGGAGGATGGGGCTCGACTCTCGCGCTTGGATGACTCCTCGGCGAACTTGATGGCTTCGATAACTGTAGAGGGGGCTAACGACTTAGCGTTGACCTTGTCCTTGTAGTCCTCGGGAACAATCTTGCTACTGAAGATTATGCGATAGGTAGTGGCAAGTTTGAAGCTTACACCCAATCGATCTGCCAGCTTTTTGAGGGCCTCCCCCCTCTTACCCTTCTTGCTCTCACTGGCTTCTAGGATCTGCTCCAATCTTTCAAGAGAGGTAGCCATTCTTCTGGGGTCGAGCTGGCGCCGTTTATCGTTGGCGCTCATCAAGTACTCGAGTTCCTCCTCTTTCGATCCGAAGTCCTCGTGGACTCGAACAGCAATCAGCTCTTCTTTGATTTGTTCGCTGGTCAGGCCTCTTTGCTCGAGGGTCCAACACACGCCAGAGAACCGGATGTGCCCCGACAGTATGGTCCCGTCGTTCAGGATGATTAGGGGTTCCTGAAGGCCTCTCTTCCGTATATCTTCCCTAATCTCCTCATAATTTGGTTCATCGGTAGGAAAACCAAAGATCTTTACATTGTCTGGGTGTAACCCGAGGGAACCGATCTTGCGAAATTCAATCTTGTCCATACTGCTGCAACCCTTTACACCGAAGTAAGAGTATGACACTTCATTGGGACCTGATAAAAGAGCACTACTTCTTATCCGCTTGGATCTTGGTGGTGCTCATTAGTCAAACCTCTAAGGTGATTCAGTGTTTTCTTCGCATATTTCACAGGCCTGACATTCACAATCACATCGGTCCCAATGAAGGTGAGAATGATCCAGCACAGAGGCCAGAACCGCCCCAGCGACCACGATCTGGGTCCAGAACAACGATGGCAACTGCACCGGTTCAGCGCTCAACAGTGCTCACAAGAGCCGAGAGGATCATACGAAACCTCACGGGTGGAAACTCCTGATAAGCTACCTCTAGTGTCGTATGCCTTCATGCGTCCTATGTGGCGACTCAGCCTCTTACCTATTGATCTATGAACTACCGACCCAGCGTCGCGTGGAGGTACTCCTATGCGAAACGCATTCAGATCTGGTTCAAGATGACATGCCAGAGCTTACAGCTGAAAGCAAGATAAATGTCCACATCGACCCTCTAACCATCGAGAGCTTGATACCGGGACCCAGAACGACTAGGTTTCCTTCTGAACCCTAATGGACGAAGCAGCGAATGCATCTGGGTTCGTAGGATTCAGCAGCTCCTACTAAAATCAAGTCATCCGACTGAATCTTCCGGAAAGTCCTGGATGCCAACTCCCCACATTGTGCGCACTTTGCTGACATCTTCAGAACAGTATCAGCAAAGGCTAAGAGAGCAGGCATCGGACCGAAAGGCAACCCCCGGAAGTCCAAGTCTAGGCCGGACAGAGTAAAGCTGATCCCCTTGCGCAAGAACTCATTGATCCGGTCTATAGCTACTGGCTCCAAGAACTGAGCCTCGTCGATGAAGATGTGATTGTGTTCTTGGATGTCAGATAAGTCATTTGAGGCCCAATTGCAGTCAAGCGTAGTTCCTCGGTGCGACACAAACAAGCCAGGGGCGTCTCTTGTGTCTCGAACGGGCCTGTAGCAGCCACGAAGCTCCTCTGGGATAGCTTTGGCCATGTGAATGAGGGTCTCAGTCTTATCTGAGAACATCGGGCCAGTAAGGATTCTGAGTCTACCTACGCCAGTTAGCACTTCTCGGATCATGGGGCATCAATACACCGAAGGAAGTACTTTTGGAAGTGCTAGATCGTGGCACTCTTACGCAGCGGTCATTATGTCAGTCTTACAGCCGAAGGTCCAGGAGCGCCGCTATGGTACTCTGAGGATGTGGGGTGGGTATCAGAGTTAGCTTTGCGTACTATATTCATTAGTGTGCACACGGTCATTGGTATCCCTATACTTGGATTGCCCGTCGGGTATCACACGAGAGTAGTTTTTGAATCGGTGGTTATACTACCTCAACCTCAAAAAACCTCCAATTGCTGCTGTGAACCTATTTAGGATATTGTAGGGGTTCCCATGGGGTTGCGGTTACCTAGTCGGCTAGCTAAATACTTGATACAACTTAGTAGCTTAGGTAGAGACTTTCGGAGCACAGCCCATGAGTATGAACCGGCCAAGATTTAGAGGAAATGCAGCATCTGAGGTTGTCGCTCTAGAGAACTTACGCTCGTGGAGGGCACAGTTCGAGACCAACCCACTAGATCCAGATGTGATTCAAAAGGGGTTACTAACCCTGAGTGATATTGGAGAATCGGCTTTAATGCAAGCTGTTAAGTACGGTAGAAAAGTCGAGGAAATCCATGAGTCGCAACAGAAAGTCCAAGGTCAGCTAGAGGTAGTCCAAGTCAAGTTGGATACAACTATCTCAAGGTTCGAAGGTTCTTCGTCAGTACAGGGCCGAGAGAGTGAATCCATAGCTGAAGAGATGAGAGGGCTGCAGCAAGGGCTGCAAGAGGTCAAGGATATGTCTAGAGCAATCGTTGACCACTTCAAGATTGAAGTCCCAAGTAGAAAACCCGGTAGCTAAGCGCTCAATTTCCTTTACTTCTGAGTCTCTACATGCTCCCATGCTTGGGGTGTCGTATTGGTGTCTCAATGAAATGCAGGCAGGAGCCCTCAAATCAATCGTAACTGGGTTGATTGTCCACGATTTAGGCGCAGGGGATCTCAGTCTAGCCGAGCACCTTATTGACTTTGGAGCACTCCATGTGGTGGCTATCGATAAAGAGCCATTACCTAGGATGCACTCAAGCAGAATTACCTATTCTCGTGGGTACTTTGAGCAGTATTACGATCCCATTGACGTGGCTGTAGTCTCTTGGCCACCTACCTACTGCATAGGACTCCCTAGCTTGGTCAAGCGTGCACGGGTAGTCGTTTACATAGGCAAGAATACCGATGGTACTGCTTGCGGAAGCTCAGAGTTGTTTGGGCACCTACTCACCAGAGAACTCTCTGTGTATCTCCCTGATCGACACAATACCCTAATCTGCTATGGGAATCCAACCTCTGAGATTCGTAAGCCACAAGGTGAAGAGCTAGCCGCTATTTCATGCTGTAGAGCCGCTCCTGTTCTGCACTTTGAAGAAGTTGAAGGTTGTTTATAGTTGTACTTTTAGGCCTATCGTTGGTACTGGAAAGACGTACAAGGTCCTGCTCTTTCTCTCGTAGAATAGCCCTATCCACAGATCGTACCAGCGGAAGATTAGCTCTACCTTCATCGATGATCCTCTCGTATCGAGTCTTCACAGTCTTGTCCTCTGGTCCAGGTCCACGCTGAACCACAGATTCTGGATTGTCCATGAGATCAATCCTCTCGTCGCTGTGTACAACTACAAACTCCCCACTCTCAACTACGAACGCAAGCTTTCCTGACTTGAGTTCGAACACATCTCCAACCCTGGCTACTAACCCTAGGGACTTGAGGATCTCAGTATTGAAGTAAGAAAAGGACCATCGAAGTAGACGGTAGTTATCGTTCAATGGGGCTATGATATTCAGTTCAGTGGCACCTTCGTTTCCAGGTGCCCACAGGATGAAGTTGTATATATCGCCTGGAGCCCCATACCTAACTTTGAGCAAGCTCAATGGGTTGAGCCACGCCCAGTATTGACCCGCCATGGGGGTTGGAGAGACATCCTTGATAGTCAGCATTCGCCGGTCAGGGATTTGAGTGTACTAAGGCCTATGACCAAGTCCTCTTCTGGAGTACTTCGAAGTTCCTTCCACATATTCCAGACGGCCTCCCCGATGGGTGGGATCACATCATCCAGAAGTTCGATGGTGTTACGCTTGGTGTTGAACTCCCCGTGCTCATCTTTCCCGTAGACACAGACGGTCAACCCTTCCTCAGTGAAGATGACAAATACCCCAAGGGGCCAGACGGGTGTGAGACCCGCGGCCTTCACGACACCATCGACAATGAAGCTCGGGATCAGCACGTCCTTACTCAAGTCGTTGATCGTAGAGCATACTGTGAACGGAACCGGACCCTCTAACTTATCACCTGGATTCACGTTGGGGTTTACACCGAACGGTTATCCTCTTGTTGTTCCCGTTCATAGATGCACGAAGACGCTCTTGCTCTCCGAGTAGCTGCACGCTTCCAAAGAAGCGTAATCTCAGCGTTTATCTCGGACAAATGGTTCAAGGCCAAGAAGAGCGAGTTGAACGCCCTCCTGAAGATTCCCATGCCGTCCCACAAGTCGGAAATGTGGGCGTACTATCTGGATGAGAAGGTTGGTGACTTCCTAACGAACTTCAACGAGGAGTTCAAGGGCATGGTCACCTTTGAACCAGCTCTAGAGTCTGTCCAGCGTAGGACCCTGAATGCTAAGGAAGCACTCAGGGTTATTACCGATTCTTTGGAGCTCGTATGCAAGTACCCAGGGTATGTGAACTTCTCAGACCCAGCCCATTACCTGAAGTGGAAAGCAGCCCTTGAAATCCACGAAAAGATTGCTGAGGTGTCAAAGACCCTTGGAGGATTCCTCAAGTGGAGTTGGACTATCGACGATGCAGTAGTGAACCGTCTTGTCCAACGAACCCTCAAGGCAGCCACCCCTGAGCAACTCGATTCAATGACCTCTGAATTTGAGGACAGACTTAATGAGGTCAGGTTCAAGTTCCTAGCCTCTATTAAGTTTGACGAGTCCGCGCTCAAAGCACTCAAACGAACCAGGATTGATAAGTTTGACCCCCTCAAGTGGATCGATTGGATATATGAGACTCTGAAGGCTAACTACTCGGAATCAGTTATTCAAGAGAAAGGTGCTTTCCGCGAGTTTGACATGTACGGAATGAAGATTGTCATCGACGATGATTCCGTGCAACCGGACGACATCAAAAAGTATGTCAAATACATTGATGAGGCTCACACAAGGATGAAGTCCAAGGGCTTTGAGAAGGCCTGGTACGGTACTTTCTTCATTCAGTGCGAGAGGTGCGGCGGGGCCAACTACAATACCGGTGGTGGGGTTGGTGGCCACTTCGTTATCGGACCCGATACTGTGTCTTGCTTCGAGCGCCCGAGTCCGTTTGTAGTAGAGCTCATCGCTCATGAGCTAGGTCATCGCTACTGGTACAAGCAGATGACTTTGACTCAGCGGGCCAAGTTTGAGAGCCTAGTCAAGGTACGACCAACAGCACGACGTCCCTCTGAAAGTGACATCAAGGCCTACCCGATTCCGGAAGAGAAGGCCAAAGAAGCTCACTCAAAGGTGGACCTCGTAGCAGGTAAGTTGGATCAGAGTTTGGAACTCTTCCGTAAGTCGAAGCTTCGCTGGTTCACGAAGATCATTGATGCCTTCTACGAGCCAATTACTAAGGAAGCTTGGGACTTCAAGAACGAGATCATCACTGCAGTTCACTCAGCAGGAGCTGATTCTACCATCAACCTAACGGTACGGAAGGCATTCGAACCCATCATAGAGTTAGGTACTGAGATCCACACACTATGTCTTCACATGGATGATGACTTGAAGCGGATCATGAACACCTACCCTGATGGTACCGACTTCAACTCAGCTTTCAGGGTTGAAAGAGGTAAGTGGATCGATCAAGTCCTGACCCTGATCTACCGCATTACCAAGGCGGCTCATCGTTACTTGGACATGGCGGTTGAGGCTTACAATAAAGCTGAGGCAAGTAAGGGGAGGCGGCTCGTAGAGGACTGGGATCGTCGCTATCAAGAGGATACGCGCCCGGTGGCCCCTGTTTCCGACTACGGGGGGTCCAACATAAGTGAGGCGTTTGCTGAGGCGTTCTCCCACTATGTACTAGAGAAAGAGATGAATCGGGACCAGATTGATTTGTTCAAGTCCGTCTTCTCATCTAGTGACTTCCTCGTAGCTATGGTGGCCTTGCGTTACCTGCAAAATATTTCTTGACAGGGCTAAACCCTTGGTGTACCTTCGAGGCGCCAATGGGGGATGACCATTTGGCCCTAACCGCTTCTCACGAAGCTTGAAAGGGTATTCAAGTGGAAGACATAACTGTAGGTCGTTATGACCGTGACCCCGAAGCTCAAGGTGTAATCAAACCCAAGAGTGAGCGATGGCAGCTTGTCATCGACAAGGAAGGGTACCCCCACCTATTCGTCGAGTCCAACCTTGAGGGTGAGGACGGGACAACTACTAAAGGGATGCTCTGCATCGAAGATCTGCTTCCCCCAGGCATGACGATCAAAGACATCATGAACAGCACCTTTGGTGGGGAGCTGACCGGAGAAGAGGAACTCGAGGCTCAAAAAGATTATGAGGCGAGCCGATTGGTGACAGGGATTCCCTGTCCACGATAGACAGTAGATCCTCTTATATGCAGTCTCCGGTGTAGTTCGTTTCTGTTTCCTATCTCTGCGTCCTCTGCACGAAACCCCCATTCTCTCCGACTTGGGGGGTTTCGACTTTAACCAACGACCTCAGTTAGACCCTGAACGAAGTACTTGGCGTTTTCAATCAGAGCTTCGCCGGCCTCCTCAGGTGTCTTGAACCCGTCACTGATGGTGACCATAGAGCCCTTGCCACCGTTCTTCACGATATGGCCAACCCAGTCACCCCAAGGTTGCTGGCTGATCAAAACCCGGGCGCGCTCAGTGAACCCCTCATAACGATTAAGGACCTCCCTGTTCTTCTTCAAGATAAGCGTGACAGTTCCAACTTTGATGGTCTGTTTCATGACTATTACTAGAGTGAGTATTTAGGTTTTATGCGTCTGGCAGAAGCTCACCCAGTTCGGCCAGTAGTTCTTTTCTTCTAGTCTCAGCCTCGTCTTTAGTGGCATATACCTTGGCTTCTGGTACGAACTCCAGGATACAGCCAATCTTGACTGAGTATCCGTGGTGTTCCTGGATGTACCTACACTCGAACTCCTTCATCTCGATGTTCCCGTCATACTCAACGAGAAACCATCTTTTCACGTAGTCCGACATGGTGTATTATACACCAGTATGTCATTCGAAAGGATTCTAGAACTTCTCGCTCTACGCAATGACCCCGCTGGGGACAGTGAGCTAACCGTTGAACAGAATACTGAGCTTGAGGAACTACTTTCCAAAAGGCGACGAGATCAGTTCTCAGCGGTAGTACGCCCTAACTGCTGCCATGCGATTCAGAAGTACCCAGTACTATCCTTCGTTGTCAATTACCACGAAAGTGACTCCATTACGGCTAGTGGGAAGTGGCACATCGGTACAAGTGACAGTTTCTGGTATGACTTCTATACCGAGGATCTTACTAAGTACATCGAAGATATGCCAGAACCGGAGTACTGTCCGTTCTGTGGTACTCACGTCCCCAACATGGTCCGAAAGAATCCACCCCCACCACACGTTTGTCGAGTGACCGATGGGGGATACTACTGCGATACTTGCAAGCAAAGACTGAACGAATGCATCTGTGACCCCCCATCTGCAGCATTTGAAGCTTGCGTTGACCAGCCTCTGAAGACTATACCGAATAACGGACCCCCTTTCGAGAACGAACCCAATGAGCCTTGACGAACTGAAACTCCCCAAGAACAATCTATTCAAATTTACGTGCCGGGACGGCCATGACAACCCAAATTACACGTTTACTTGGGAATTGACCCCCGAAGGGGCAACACTACTCCAGGAGAGTGAGGTCCGATTCCCATTCATGTATGTGTTTGCGGTTGAGGAGATTCCACTTAAGAAAGTTGACAACCATGCAGATGGTTGCGGGTGTGATCGGTGTGCTGGGTACAATAAGATCGTCGAGGAAAATCTATACTGCTTGCACGAGGGTGCGGGTCAGATTCAGTTCCATCGGCAGGGCAAATTCAGAATCTACGCGATGGTTGTATGGTACCCTGATGATCTAGTGAACTCTTCTAGTTGGAAGATACATCGAAGCCGAATTCGGGATGAGATAGAGTTGTATCGAGCGGGGATAGTGGACGAGGTTGGTGGGCTCAACAAGTACACCCTTCAACATGTGGAGGAGGATTACGTTCAAATCACCGACACTTTCTTTGCCAAGAAGCCGAATCCTACTCTTTGGTGGTGGGCCAACCTCTGGTGGGAGAACAAGCCAAGGAACTCTTGTGACTACAAGAAGAGGCTCTGGTTCTTACCAGGGCTTGAGTTCCAGGTCCCTATCGTGATCATCTACGCCTTCCTTCGAGGGGTGCTCATGGCTTTCTGCTACCTCGGGCTATTGCTTGCGGGTTTTAGGCCGAGTTCTTTCTCGTTCCGTCCGATGTTTCACGCATTTAGCAGTGTGTTCAAGCAGATGTGTGACTTCGAGAGCAAGACTTGCAACTGGGCATTACAGGACAGTAAGGGTAAGGATCGGAAGGGTGTACTACCCATCATATCCAGACTACCAATTTTTTGGATCTGTGGGCCACTTGGACTATTTTACCTAAGTGCGTCTGTCTACAATCATCCGAAGATTTGGGTGTGGGGACTCATCTTTGTAGCCTCTGTGGTGGCATGCGCGTTTGGGTTGTTCTACCTAACCAAAATGCTCAAGTCCAGAAGAAAGTCCGTCCAGATCTATTACGAAATGGTGCCTATCGAGAAGCCCGAGAAGCGTCGGGTGACTCCCAAGGTAAGATGGCTTGACGCCAAGGGCAAGTACTGTCTACCATTCCCCGAATGAAGAAGCCCGCCCGCTATCACAAGCTAAGCCAGAGCCTGGCTCTCATCAAGGATGATACCTTCTACTCGTCCTCGAAGAATCGTTTGCGCAAACGAGCTGGTAACTTGGTGAAACGAGCGAGCCGTAGGGTTGTCAAGCTGCAGGGAAAGCAAGAGATAGCTGATGCCTCAAGAGAAGTGTAGGTGTTGTGGTGGATCTGGCTCCGTCCCAACGGGCTACCACATTTGTCAGGACACTGAGTACGTCTTCGTCCCGGATGCTGAATCCAAGGAATGCTTTGGGTGCGACGGGACAGGAATCTCCGTTCGCTTGCATGGGGTGCTAAATGCTTGAGCCCATTGAACCTAAG
>Ga0172381_10001695_pt1 | contig 25236 bp, 25 predicted proteins | sample Leawel6488metaG_FD_119754 | JGI IMG/M metagenome (GOLD analysis project Ga0172381, IMG submission 119754) | Leachate microbial communities from a municipal landfill in Southern Ontario, Canada - Leachate well 64-88 metaG | ecosystem: Engineered > Solid waste > Landfill > Unclassified | place... | reverse complement strand
TATTATAACTCTTTATTCTCCAACATAACCACATTGGCGACAGGAACCACCAGAAGGACAATGAACACCACCAGACGGCTGATCAAAAGCTCCAAAGATCCAGCCTCCGCAATTAGAATTGCTTCCAGGGAAAGAATCTGCTTCGAAGGCTATAGAATAAGAACCTGCTACAGTGTTAACAGGTGAAGGAAGCCAATAATTTCCAGGCGACCTATAAACATAGGTTCCATAAATTCTTTTTCCGTAAAGAGGATCCTTGGGGATTTCAGGGAGATAAGGAGCCAGGGCAGTATTTAAAGCATCGCTTCCATAAGGTCCACCCCAACATTACTCAGTTGAGGGCACGCCTAGACAAACCAATACACCGCCAGTACTAAAATATTGTCCACCATGATCAGCAGCATACAGCTCCATCGCCATTTGAAGAGAATTCATATCAGTATACCTCCTGGCATCCCGCGCTTTTGCTCTTGCGCCGTTGAGCGACGTCATCGCAATCGTCGACAAAGTCCCGATAATAGAAATCACAACCAGAAGCTCGATGAGAGTGAAACCGTTTTTATTCCAACTTGATCTTTTTGCATTTCTGTTCATCGACAACATTTATTATATAAAAAATAGAGTCTTCCAGAACTACTGCTTCGGCGATTCTTTTTCGAAAGGATTAAATTCAACCTTCAAATTCTCCCCACGCTCTCAAGGTAGTTCCACTCCAAGTATCTGTTCCATTAGTGCCAGCAGGACAGCTAAAAATGGGTTCCTTATTTTGCGTTTCAAAAGTTATATGTAAAATATAAACAGCTCCCAACGCGGGGTCACATCTACCCCAATATCCCGCAGGATAACGATAATAATAATATCCTCCTAGCAAGGCCGTATTAGTAGGGTCTCCCGGAGTCGCACTAAAAAGTCCCGCATCCACAAGAGGCTTAATAAATACATCCCCGCTATCTTTACCCCCAGAATATCCTAAATCCCACCCACTGTTATCATTATCCGTATTATAAGGGTAATGCCCATAAGTATTTCTATATATTTCTAATGCAATCACAATCTGCTCTGCATCCGAGATTCTTACAGCATCCCGCGCTTTTGCTCTTGCGCCGTTGAGCGACGTCATCGCAATCGTCGACAAAGTCCCGATAATAGAAATCACAACCAGAAGCTCGATGAGAGTGAAACCGTTTTTGGAGTTATTATACATAGATAAAAAATAATAAATTATTTATTTTTCTTAACGAATAATCTCAAGGCAAAAATTATAGAAATAGATTTCCGCACGATCGACTGTTGCGGAATTAAAGTTTGAAAGATGGACCATCTTTGCCGACAACTGAATACTGCCAGCCCTTATTATTTTTATTTTATACCCATGCAAAAGAAGAAACAAGGCAAATTCAGATAAACAGCACTGAAAATAATTGAGATTACAGAAATTTGCAAAAATATAAAAACTCAAACTTATTCAAAAAGGTTCGTGCTCAAATATCTTTCCCCCGAATCAGCTAGAAGCGTTACGATAGTTTTTCCTTTGCCGAGAATTTTTGCCTTATCCACTGCAACACACATAGCCGCGCCAGAACTCATACCAGACAAAATTCCTTCTTCTTTCGCAAGCCTTCTAGAAAATTCATAAGATTTTTTAACACCACTCTCATCCATTTCGACTATTTCGTCAAAATAACTTTCATCAAAAACTTCAGAACCGTTCTTCTCCATAGGATTTCTTATCCCTTGAATCGAAACGCCAACTTTCGGAGTAACGCCAACCACTTTTATCTCCGGATTAAAAGCCTTCATTTTTTTGGAAATTCCAATAGCGGTTCCTCCAGTTCCTATAGCAAAAATCATCATATCAACTTTTTCTCCAATATCTTCCAAAATTTCTTCTGCCGTCGTCTCAAAATGAGAAAGCACATTAGCAGGATTACTATGTTGGTCCAAAGGTATAAATTGCTGTGGATTATCTGCGACAATTTTACTCTTAAGTTCTATCGCGCCACCCGTCCCCTTGCTTCCATCTGAAAGGATCAGCTCTGCTCCATAAGCTTTGATCAATTTTCTTCTTTCAATACTCACTGATTCTGGCATTACAATCGTCAGGGCATAACCTTTGACTGCCGCAATCATCGCAAGAGAAATCCCCGTGCTTCCCGAGCTTGCCTCAATAAGCGTTCGGTTTTTTATATCCCCGTTTTTCCTTTCTGCGTCCTGAATCAAATACATTGCCAGGCGATCTTTTACTGATCCACCGATATTCATTTTCTCAAGTTTCACAAAAATTTCGGCATCGTCAGCCCCGACTATTCTATTGATTTTTACCAAAGGAGTGTGCCCCACGAGACTTAGAATATCATTATGAATCATAAAATTAAATTAACATTTATAAAATTGAAAAAAACAAAAATCGGCTTCCAAATAGGCCGATTTTCAATATTTGCACAAGGCAAAAACCAACCCATTCTAAAAATAAAATCTTTCACAACAACAGACAGGTCGATTCTTTGAAGTTTCTGAAACGTTAGTAATCTAAAAATATAATAACATCTGCACATCAAGAGTCAATCAGACTAATTGTTGAACTTTATTATTTCCCCTTCTTTAATCTCTTTTCTCTGAACGGGAGTTTTTTTGGAAATCGCAACAGATTTCATTAACTCAATTTTTGAAGAATCCATCTGTGATGGCAAAGTCTCATTTTTCCGTATTTCAGACGAAACCGCCTTTTCGGTTTTAACAAAATCTTGAGAATTTTTTGGTCTAGGTGGAGTCATATTCACCTGAGTAATTTTATCTATCTGTTTTCTCTCCAGAGTTTCAGTCTTCTCTCGAACCGTATAAGAAACATTTTTATCATTCAAACCAGGCGCAGGCAAATCTGCCCTCTGCAATCTAGAATTTTCCACACTCGTCATCGCCTCTTTATTTTCGCGACTCGGCTCCTTTTGATTTGGCAGATCGCTAGATTTTTTTTCAACAGGTCTATTTTCAGGAATAGTCTTTTCCGATAATTCTACATTTTTTTCTTCAGAATTCTCAACAATCATCTGCGGTTTAGAAACGTCTATTCGAGAAATCGGCGCTTCAACAATCTTCGATTCTTCCATTTTTATCTGAGGGATTTTAATCGGTTCTACTATCTGTTTTCTCACTTGAACCAAACAATCCTTACAATAGGTCGCGCGTGAAGGATCGGGTTGAAAAGGAACTTTGATTGCAGTTCCACACATTGCACACGTAGCATCCCACATTTCACGAGTATCAACTTTTTCTCTCTTCTCTCCTTGCGAGACTTTCTGTCCTTCTTTTGTGGGAAATTCTTTCCTAAGCTCCCCGCCCTCTTCGTCTTGGATATACCCGGACCATCTTGCAACTTTATCTTCAACAACTTCTCTCTTTTTAGTATACCTCTCGCGGGAAACTTTTATAATTTTTTCCGGATCGCTCTTGGTGGTAACTTCAATTGGTGGCAAAGAAGTGGCACTGAACGCATCGCCCGAAACTCCATCAATCATCAATTTCAAATACATATCATATTTTGCCAGATTAACCAAATCGTTCATCATAAAAATAGGCTCGGTTTCTTTTTCCAAAAATTCCGCATCTGTCGCACCGACACGAAACGTAACTAAGGTTCCTACGTTACCGAAAATTGCATCTCGCACTGTTTCCTCCAGCTGACCGATGTATTGATGAGCCACAATCAAATCAAGCCGATATTTTCTCGCCTCTGATAAAATTCCCGCAAAAGATTCTGTAGCAAAGTTTTGAAACTCATCAACATAAAGATAAAAATCTTGACGCTCCGGTTCAGGAGTATCAACCCGTCCCATAGCCGCCAGCTGGATTTTTGTGATCAACATCGCACCCAAAAGAGCACTGTAGTCTTCTCCGATTCTTCCTTTAGCCAAATTAATTATAAAGATTTTTTTATTGTCCATAATATCGCGCATATCGATCGAAGAATGTGGTTGCGACACGATATTCCGCACCAAAGAACTCGACAAAAATTGCCCAACCTTGTTTTGTATAGGCGAAATTGCTTCCACCATAAATTGTTTGGAATATTTCGTAAATTCATCTGTCCAAAAAGTTTTCACCACAGGATCGGAAATCTTGCTCACCACTTTTCTGCGATAATCTTCATCAATAAGCATTCGTGGTACTCCCAAAAGCGTACTGTCGGGATATTCCAAAAGACCTAAAATTGTATTTCGCAAAAGATATTCCAATCGCGGACCCCAAGAATCCGCCCAAATTTTCTTAAAAACACCGATAAGCCCCGAAGCGACCAAATGACGATATTTAGGATCGACGTGCTCCATTACATTAAAAGCGATAGGATAGTCAATATCCGCCGGGTTGAAATACACCACATCATTTACACGAGATGCGGGAATAAAATTCAAAATTTCTTCAGCAAGATCTCCGTGCGGATCAACCACGGCCAAACCGTTCCCCGCATTGATATCGGAAATAATCATATTTTCCAAAAGCGTTGTCTTGCCCATACCGGTCTTTCCGATGACATACATATGCCTGCGACGATCATCTCGCTTGATACCGAAAATATGCTCTTGTCCCCTAAAATTAGTTTTACCAAAATAGGTAATATCGTTATTTTCCATATTTTTAATTTATTGCTCCTCCAGAATTAAATAGGAAGTGTTGTTGGTGGCTTGCCTTTCTTGGCCTCAACTCTTGGCACAATCGGACCCTTGACTTCTATAGTTGGGAAGTGAAAGAGTGTTGCCAACTCTTCAGAATTAAGAACATAACTTTTCACGTCCAAAATTCTTGACTTATATTTTCGAAGTATTTTCTTTTTCTTAACAGCCTTTCTTGCGTCTGGGAAAAAGTAGTAAGCGCTGGTTTTGGTTTTTCCATCTGGCACCAAACGATTTAACATATCGCTACCAAACTGCGTAAAATAGGAGAAAAAAGCGGCATTGGCTTTTCCCTTGTTAAATATCTCTCGCCGAGCAGAATATATATATCTGATATCAGTTTCAAAGCCCGGTTTTTTCATCTTTTCATCGATAGCATCAATTATAGCACGCTCTCCAGAAGAAAGATGTAACATCATACTCGGCATATCGTTGGTCTTCTTTTCTTCCCCGCCTGCAGATTCCAGATTAGGATTTATAAAAACAATTCTTTTTCCCAAGTCTGCCATCTCCTTCAGTAAAGACTGGATAAATCCTCCCGAAGGTTTACCCTTCACCTCTCTTCCTGCCAATTTTAGAACTGTATTTTGAGCAACTTTTTTCCATCCATCATCAGTCGGACGTACCAAAATTTGTATCCACATTTGCTCACCCGGACCGAGTTTATTAACACCTTCCACAATATTCCCGATAGGATCGATAAAATCACCTGAAGCCATATCTTCAAACTCTTTATAGGTACGAATAGGATAAGCGCTATCTTTTGCCAATTTCATATCCGTGCCCCAAATATCATAATCCTCACTAGGAACATCATCGGGGATGCTAGTAACGTAGTCCTCGACTTCCTGAATTTCCGCATCAGGATACTCGGCATAAATTTGCGATTCAATCACATCTCGATGCATGGAAGGAGTACGAATATAAAAATGAACATCACCCTCAAAACTGATTATTTCAAAACTAAACCAAGACTCAACTATACCGCTAAGATAAACATCATATAATGTATCAATAGCAGTTTCAAAGTTACTCGCCAGCCCAGAAAAAAATTCCTCCATCGTTTTCGGCCTTTTCTCCAATTCGGCAGAAACTTTCACTTCCAAAAGGTTCCATTTCAATTTACGTATATATTTCTCCTGGACATATGTAACCCACAGCGCTTGAAAAATCGGCCATAAAATGAAAAACAAAAAAAACCACCAATATGTAAGAAAAACATTAAGCGCTTCCCAAAGAGACTCTGCTATTATCACAGAAAAAGTTGGCATATTATTTTTAAAATCCGAATTATTTCAGACGAAATATTTTGTTCGGAAGCTTTTCAAAAACCTTTTTGTTTTGCAGGTTCAAAACGATAGTATTTTTCTTAACCTGCCTTCTTTCCATAACGGCTTTGACGATTTCTTCCAGATCCATTGTCCCGCCTTTTTCTTTCATTATTTCTATTATAACATCAAGTACCACTCCAGGTCTATAACCCCATTCACAAAGAGCATAAATCCCTCTTCCAATCAGCACAAAACGACTGTCCTTTATGAGTTCATTATGAACGGTCTGATGATTGGTAGGTTTCTTAGCGTTCCAAAAAGTGTTTATTTTCTCTGTAATTTCAGTGAAATGCAGTGGCTTATTTTCTTTCCTAAGAGCAAGATAGGCTTTGTCTTTCACGCTCTTCGGATTGATATGCGGCCACTTGTGATGTCCCCACTCTCCCAAAATATTTTCCAAAACAATTTTATTTACATCCAAATATGAACGAACAGAATCGTGAGAAAATTCATTCACACCTTCTTTCTTAACACTTTCCTTCGCAAGAGTAACCAAAGAATCAAAATTCAAACTTTTCTTGCTCTGTTTGAAATAGTCTTCCAAGATATCTAAAGTTTTCTCAAAAATCTCCACTCCGCGAGTTTCATAGAAATAGAATTTTTTGTGACTCGGACTTTCTTTCGACTTCTGAATAGAATCGTCCAAATCTAAAACCAAGATAACAATCTGTTTTTGCAAACCCCTATCACGATCATCTTCAAAAAGATATTCGACTAAACGATTCTCGCTAATCAATCCCCCACTTTCTTCGATAATATTTTTCACAAAATCGAAAACCTTATTAAGCTCATATCTTTTTATGTTTCCCTTAAGTTTGATGATAGACTCTGTCTCAATCTGTCTCACTCTTTCTCTTGTTATATCAAAGTCTTTCCCGATTTTATCCAAAGTCTGCGCACCCTTGCCATCAAGATCATATCTTTTTACAATAATACTTCGCTGTCTTTCAGTTAAATTTTTAAGCATATCGAAAACGAGTTGCTTCAAATCAACCTTAAGTTTATCCATAGTTTCCACTTTTTTCTTCATATATTTTAATTTATACATTTTTAAAATACCACTGAAATAATATATCACAATCAAAAACGAGTGTCAAGCTTTCAAGTTCAAAAAAGACAATTATCTTGCGGATTATTTTCTCCAAAGAAAGGTTGCTAGCTTTATTAAAAAAATCACATCATTATAATGATTTTGTTAATGATGATTTGTTATTCAAAGGGAGAAAATCCAAATTTATCCCCATGGAGGCAGGGATGGCAATCTCGAAACCATAAATTACCAAAACCAAACATCACGTTCCCCCGCATGGTTATGGGATTGCCGCGTCTTCGCAAATGCCTCCTCCTCGCAATGACATCTAATCTTTGCTCTTACGAAACAGTGTCTCGTATTTTTGGACCACGACTGAAAGGTCGTGGAAAACGCGGGAGAAAACGTGACCTGACAAAATAACGCTCTGGTGCGCGTGGTTCACGACCTTTCAGTCGTGATCCAAAAATATACGCACAACAAAAAACAACAGACGAAATCTGTCGTTTTTCTATTCTATTATAAATCGTAATTTCATAACAATCGCCTTCAAGATTCTTCAACGAACCTTCAAGACTTTTCCAAAACCGCAAATAATTTGTGAGTTTGGAAAAATTGGAAGTTATTTAATTTGAGAGATAAACTTCCAAACTCTTTTTTAAAACTTTTTTATTTCTTAGAGGCTGCTTCAGCCTCAGCTTTTAACATGGCCACCCCCTCTTCAATGGCAACACTGATTATCTTTTTTTGATCTTCTATGGAATACTTATTAATTTCCTTGTCAATATCAGACAAGGAATCATTAAGACTAGTAACAAGCCTTTCTTTATAAACAGGAAGGTCTTTCTTAGCCGCCCCAGATTGCAAGACTTCTTTTTCAAAGCCTGCAAGGTCATCATTAAATTTCGTTTGCTGATCGCGGCGAGCTTTAGCCCACGACCTGCCAGCGGCGACCGAATCCCCTACATGAGAGACAAGGTACTCATACACATGGTATTCTCTCATATACTCTTCTATCTTTTTTACATATTTTACTATTATTTTGTCTATTTTGTTCTTTTCTGCTTCTTCCATTTTTTTTCGCCTCTTTTCTTTTTATTTCGTTTTTATTTTTTTTACTGTAAGAACCTAATCACAAACTTTGCAATCAGATTATTACAGTAAATATTTTTTTCAAAGAACCTTCTCCCCTAAACCGGAAAAGATAACGAAGGCGATTTTATTTTTTTTAATCGGCGATGGGAAGCTATAATATAATTTATGTCCCGACCGATTAAACTCTCTCCTTCGTAATCCTTTCCAGTTTTTCTCGCGGGCTGAAACCCGCTGCCCCAAAAAGACAATCTCATTCATAACTTGCCATCATATCACAACAATCTAAATCTGTCAAGTCCTTTCTCCCTAACCCTTGACTTTCATCAAGGAATCGTCTAGAATGCCTCTGTTATTAAGTAAAAAAGTAAAAAGCGGAAAATGCATATATCAATTGCAGCAGAAACGGTTACACATTTTTTAGGGCTACCAATTTCCAATTCCCTTATAGCTTCATTTTTGACCACCTTTGTTTTGGTGGCTATCAGCTATTTTGCAACAAAGAACCTGAAAGAAGTGCCAAAAGGGATTCAAAATCTGTTTGAGGTGATAATCGAAAGCCTGTATAATATGATCCACGACGTAACGAGAGACAAAAAGAAAACTCGCGCTTTTTTTCCTGTCATTGCTACAATTTTTTTGTTTGTAATTGTTTCCAATTGGATGGGACTTATGCCGGGATTTGCTACAATAGGATTCTACGAAGAAGCTGAAGGCGGACATGAAGTTTTGGTTTCTTTTCTAAGATCAGCTAATAGCGACCTCAACACCACGTTGGCAATCGCAATTATTTCAGTTATGTCTACTCAGTTTATGGGAATTGCCGCTTTGGGCTTTATGAAATATAGCAAAAAATTCTTGAATTTCAGCTCCCCTATCGCTCTTTTTATCGGGCTTTTGGAAATTGTGAGCGAGATTGCAAAAATGATTTCTTTTTCATTCCGACTTTTTGGAAATATCTTTGCCGGTGAAGTGCTCCTTACCGTTATAATGACAATTGCACCGTTTGTGGCGCCGTTGCCGTTTATGGCGATGGAACTCTTTGTGGGATTCATTCAAGCGTTAGTATTTGCGATGCTTACGCTGGTGTTTATGAATATAGCAGTAATGCCCCACGAAGAACACTAATTTTCAAATACTATTATTTTTAATATATAGTTATCAATTTATTAATCTAAGAAAGAAAAAACTATGGAACTAACCACAGAAGACTACCAAAGCTTGTTTACATCAGTTACCATTATTCTTGGTACTGTAATGCCAGCAATTGCTATTGGAAAAATTGCCAGCACCGGACTTGAAGCAATCGGACGAAATCCAGAGGCTGCCGGTGATGTGAAATCAACTATGATTTTGGGTGTTGCCTTTGCAGAAGCAATCGCAATTTACGCATTGGTTGTAGCTTTGATTATCAAATTCGTATAGTAGATTGGGGCTTTTGCCCCTTTTTCGCTTGCAAATTTTTAGGACATACTTTATGTTCTAAAAAAGCTACAAAGTCATTTGCCGCTTTTTTAGGATATAAATTAATCATTATTAAACGATAAGAATATGCCAGAGATATTTGAAAAGTTGGGATTAGACGCCGCTTTGCTCATTTCCCAAATTGTCAACTTCGTGCTATTGATGCTTCTTTTAAGAAAATTCGCCTATGGACCGATTCTAAAAGTGCTACAAGACAGATCAGATAAGATTGAAAAAAGTCTAGAACAAGCGAAAAAAATTGAGGAAGAACTCAAAAATACCGAAGAAACCAAAATTACAGAAATCAAGAAAGCCAAAGAAGAGGCGCAAGGAATTATCAAAGAAGCTTATGACGTGGCACAGGTGAACTCAGAAAAAGCAATTGAAGAGACTCGAACAAAAACGCAAGACATTGTAGCAAAAGCTAAGACTGAAATTCAAGAAGAAAAAGTTAAGTCAGTGAAAGAAGCAGAACGAGAAATCAGCGATTTAGCAATCCAAATCGCGGAAAAAATTATCAAGAAAAACCTGGACAACGACACTCAAAGGAAATTAGCTGAAGAGACCTTGTCTAAAATAAAATAGATTTATGAAAATAACACCGAAACAATACGCCATCAGCCTGTATGAAATCACCAAAAACGCCAAAAACGAAGAGGCGGAAGAATTGGTGAAAAGTTTCGTAAAGCTTTTAAGACTTAATAATTCCCTTTCACTAGAGAAAAGGATTGTTGAAGAATATTACACTTATTATCGTAAGCAGAAAGGCATTTCAAAACTCAAAATCCGAAGTGGCGAAAAGCTTAGTCCAGAAATAGTAAGCAGTATCGTCAAGCATTTTTCAGGGCAAGTCGAGCTCGAAGAAGAAATAGACGAGAGCTTGATCGGAGGAATAGCAGTTGAAATTAATGACGACACACTCATAGACGGCAGCGTCAGAAAAAAGTTAAGAAACCTCCGAGAAACTATAAATTAAATTTAAATATTTTATAAATAAAAGGAATAAATATGAATAGCTATATCATAGAAAATCTCAAAAAGCAGATTGCAGGAGCCAAAGTTGAGGCACAAGTAGAGAAAGTCGGGAAGGTCATCAAGATCGGCGACGGAGTTGCCACTTTGAGTGGAATCAGTGAAGTTATGAGCGGAGAGCTTTTGGAATTCCCGAATAACGTTTCTGGCGTTGCCCTCAACCTCGAGGAAGACGGCGTGGGAGTTATGATTATGGGAGATTATAAAAAAATCAAAGAAGGCGATGTTGCAAAAAGCACTGGAAAAATTTTGGAAGTGCCCGTTGGAGAAGCGATGATCGGTCGGGTAGTAAATGCTTTGGGTGAACCGTTGGATGGCGAAGGCGAAATCAAGACTGAGAAGTTTTATCCAGTGGAAAAAATTGCGCCAAGAGTTATTACTCGAAAATCAGTAGACACCCCTCTTCAGACTGGAATCAAAGCTATCGATTCAATGATACCGATTGGAAAAGGTCAACGTGAGCTTATCATTGGCGACAGACAGATTGGAAAAACTGCAATCGCTATTGATACTATTATCAATCAAAAAGGTAAAGATGTCATTTGTATATATGTTGCTATTGGACAGAAAGAGTCCAAAATCGCTAAAATCGTCGCTCAACTGAAAGAGGCAGGCGCGATGGAACACACTATTGTTGTGCTCGCCGGTTCCTCTGATTCGGCAGCTATGTCTTATATTGCCCCTTATGCAGGATGTGCCATGGGAGAATATTTTATGGATAAAGGACAAGACGCTTTAATCATCTATGATGATTTAACCAAACACGCACAGGCCTATCGCCAGATATCACTCATCCTTCGAAGACCGCCAGGACGTGAAGCTTATCCTGGGGATGTTTTTTATCTCCACTCAAGACTCTTGGAAAGAGCAGCAAAATTAGATGAGAAATATGGAGGCGGATCATTGACTGCACTGCCTATCATCGAAACTCAAGCTGGAGATGTTAGTGCCTACATTCCTACTAACGTTATTTCTATTACAGACGGACAGATTTTCTTGGAAACCGACTTGTTTTATCAAGGAATCAGACCGGCTATCAATCCTGGTGTCTCAGTTTCACGTGTAGGTTCAGCCGCACAAACCAAGGCAATGAAAAAAGTTGCTGGAAAACTTCGCTTGGAACTCGCTCAATATCGTGAACTTGCCGCTTTCGCACAATTTTCTTCCGATCTTGATCCTGAAACAAAAGAAAGAATCGAAAGAGGAAAAAGACTTACCGAAATCCTTAAACAAGAGCAATATTCCCCTCTTTCTGTGTCAGAACAGGTTACTATTATTTTTGCTACCATCAACGGCTTTTTAAACAAAATAGAAGTCAAAAATGTGCCGAAATTTGAAAAAGAACTCTTGAAATTTATGGGAGAACAAAAGGCGGAAATTATGGAAAGTATTGAGAAAGAAAAAACCATTTCTGAGGATACAGATAAAGCATTACGAGAAGTCTTGGAAGATTTTCAAAATTCATTCTTAGACAAAGCTGCAACAGAAAGCGGAAAAGCGGAACAAACGAAATAAAATTTTCAAAGCAATAAGCTGATAAACTATGCAATCAACTAGACTTATAAAAAGACAAATCCAGTCAACCAAAAACACCGCCAAGATTACTAGGGCGATGGAGATGGTTTCGGCTGCCAAAATGAGAAAGAGTCAGGAGGCGACGCTCATTGCCCGACCTTATGCAGAAGCAGCGCTTAAACTGCTGAATAATGTTTGCGATTCCATGGAATCGAACAAAGACTATCCCCTCACTCACAAAAGAAAAGTTGAAAAACTCTGCCTTTTGGTTATAACTTCCGACAAAGGTCTTTGTGGCGGACTTAATAGTTCTGTCTTGAAAGAAGCGACCAGGATTATTACTGCCAACGAAGGTAAGGAAATTAGTCTCATTACAATTGGGAAAAAAGCGGAAAAGTTTTTTCGAGGCAAACAAAATGTTATTGCAGTTTTTGAAAATATTGGCGATACCGTTGAGCTTATGGAAACGCTTCCGATTTCTCGTATGCTAATGGATGATTTCCTGAATAAAAAGTATGACAAAGTTATTGCCGTTTATACCAATTTTGTTTCTACACTCAAACAAGAAGTAGAAAAAAGAAATGTGCTTCCTGTTAGCAAGAGCAGTATCAAGCGCACAGTTGATGAACTGGGAAAAGATGAAATCGGTCGCACTAAAAAAATAGTAGATGATACTGAATATGTTTTTGAGCCTTCTCCTGAAGAAGTCTTAAAAAAGCTCCTGCCAAACCTGGTAGAAACACAAATTTTTCACGTAATCTTGGAATCAAACGCTTCTGAACATAGCGCGCGTATGGTTGCAATGAAAAACGCTACAGATAATGCTAATGAGCTCCTAGAAGACCTCAAACTCTATTACAACAGCGCCAGACAGGGAAAAATTACGCAAGAAATGACAGAGATTGCGGCAGGAGTTACAGCGCAAGAAAAATAAAACTATATTTAGAAAAATTTTACATATAGATTAAATATCTAAGAAAATAAATATGAGCAAAGGAAAAATCGCACAAATTATCGGGACAGTGGTCGATATTGAGTTCGAAGACCAATTGCCCTCTATATACAATGCCCTAAAAACTAAAACTGCCAATGGCAAGGACTTGTTTTTGGAGACTATTCAGCACTTAGGTTCTGGACGCGTTCGTGCTATCGCCATGGATTCGACAGACGGTCTACAGAGAGATGCTGAAGTCGAAGATACAGGCGCACCAATTTCTGTTCCAGTGGGAGAAGAAGTTTTAGGACGTATGTTCGATGTGCTCGGAAACACTATCGACGGAAAAGAAGAAGGAAAATTCACAAAACGATCTTCAATTCACCGTGCAGCTCCAGCGTTTACCGAACAATCAACCAAGACAGAAATTTTTGAAACTGGAATCAAAGTTATCGACCTTATCGCCCCTTTCACAAAAGGAGGAAAAGTCGGACTTTTTGGTGGTGCAGGTGTAGGAAAAACTGTTCTTATTCAAGAGCTTATTCGTAATATCGCCAGCGAGCATGGAGGATATTCAGTCTTTGCCGGAGTTGGAGAACGAACTCGAGAAGGAAACGACCTTTATCATGAAATGAAAGACAGTGGAGTTATTGATAAAACTGCTTTGGTTTTTGGACAGATGAATGAAGTGCCAGGAGCAAGACAACGCGTTGCCCTTTCAGGACTTACGATGGCAGAGCATTTTCGTGATGAAATGGGAAAAGATGTTTTGCTTTTCGTGGATAATATTTTTAGATTTACACAAGCAGGATCAGAAGTATCCGCACTTTTAGGACGTATGCCTTCCGCAGTAGGATACCAACCAACCCTAGCACAAGAAATGGGTGAGCTACAAGAACGCATCACCTCTACTAAGAAAGGTTCTATCACCTCCGTACAGGCGGTATACGTGCCTGCAGACGATCTTACCGACCCAGCGCCAGCTACTACTTTTGCTCACTTGGACGCGACCGTAGTTCTTTCTAGATCATTAGTAGAACTTGGAATTTATCCTGCTATTGATCCATTGGATTCAACTTCTACGGTTATGGATCCGAACATTATCGGCAAAGACCACTACGAGGTTGCTCGAGAAGTGCAAAAAGTGCTTCAGAAATATAAAGACCTGCAAGACATTATCGCTATTTTGGGAATGGAAGAACTCTCCGAAGAAGATAAAATTACAGTAGCAAGAGCTCGAAAAATCCAAAAGTTCCTCTCTCAACCATTCTTCGTAGCAGAAGTGTTTACTGGAACTCCAGGACAATACGTGCCACTTTCTGAGACTATCAGAGGTTTTAAAGAAATTTTGGAAGGAAAGCACGACGACAAGAATGAAAATGCCTTCTATATGAAAGGAAGCATTGACCAAATAGAGGAAGCAAAATAGAAATCATCCATAAATTTTCAATATGAGAATAGATTTACAAATAGTTACTCCAGAAAAAATCGCCTTCAACGGAGAAATCGATCAGATTTCACTTCCTACAAAAAATGGACAAATTACCATTTTACCCAAACACATTTCTCTAGTGAGCACGATTAAACATGGCGAACTTATTATTAAAGACGGTAAGAATGAAATTCTTATGGCGGTTTATGGTGGTTTTGTAGAAGTCCGCAAAAACCAAGTGCGAGTTATGACTGATATCGCCGAAAGAATTGAAGAAATCAATATAGAAAAAGCAGAAGAAGCAAGAAAAGAGGCTCAAAAAAGACTTCAAGAAAAAGATCGAATGAGTGATGTCGCCTTTGCCGATACAGTTGCAATTTTGGAAAAATCACTGGCAAGAATCAAAGTAGCAAGAAGGAAACACAACCGACAATTATAAACCATATTTCAAAAATGAACCTAAAAGAAGCGATTGTTTTCGCTCAGCAAAAATTCAAAGATAGAAAAATTACTTCCGCTTCACTCGATGCGGAAGTTTTGCTATTGGAAACAATAAATCAACATCAAAAAAATAAAAAAGATAAAAGCTGGTTATATTTGAACTATGAAAAATACATTTTATCAGAGAACGAAGAAAAAGAATTCAAAAATTGCATAGAAAGAAGAAGAAAAAACGAGCCAGTGGCTTATATAATTGGCAACAAAGAATTCTACGGAATCGACTTCTTCGTCGACAAAAACGTATTAATCCCCCGCCCTGAGACTGAGATCATTGTCAAAGAGGCGCTTGAAATGATACAAGCATCCAAGCAGAGGTTAATCGCGCTAGACATAGGTACGGGATCTGGCTGCATTCCTATCAGTATATTGAGCGCCACCAAGACTGTTGGGTTAACAGATAAAATCGAAAAGTTCTATGCCAATGATATTTCCCGAAAAGCGATAGAAATCGCAAAAATCAATGCCAAGAAAAACAGGCAATATTCCAAAATCATTTTTCTAAAATGTGACCTAGAGAATGCATTAAATAGAATTGGAAGATGTGACTATAAAAACATAATCATCACAGCCAATCTACCTTATATATCTGCAAAAAGCTATGACAAGCTTGCCCCTAATGTTAGAAATTTTGAGCCCAAGATCGCCTTAACTACGACAGATAGAGGACTTTATCATATTAATCGACTAATCTTGAAGTTCGCACAAATAAGCTCGAAATTCGATTCTTTTTATATCTTATTGGAAGCAGACCCAGAACAGATGAAAAGAATTGAAAAACTCGCCAATGATAATATGCAAAATATTAATATAGAAATCATAAAAGATATACGCGGTAAAAAAAGAATCATAAAAATATACAGAAACTTATTTCAAGTAAAATAAAATTAAACGCCCTGCGACGTTCAATTTTATTTTCGAAAACATTATCGAGAAAAATATTATTTTTTCTTTGAAACGGTTTTCTTCTTAGCTGCAGGTTTCTTGGCAGCCACCTTTTTCACAACCTTCTTTACGGCTTTTTTGGCAGCTGGTTTTTTAGCAGCCACCTTCTTTACAACTTTCTTTACGGTCTTCTTAGCTGCAGGTTTCTTAGCAGCCACCTTCTTTACGGTCTTCTTAGCTGCTACTTTCTTCACAACTTTTTTAGCAGCTGGTTTCTTTTTTGTTACCATTGATAACACCTCCTTTCTTTCTTTTTTTATTTCTTTAAGATAATATATCTAAAAATATTTTTTCAAAGTGTGTGAAAAATAAATATAACTTAATTATATAGCAAAAAAAATAATTTACAATATTTTGTCAAGCATTATGATTATAAAAAATATTTTCTTATTTTACGAAATGTTTTTTTTATTTTTCTTAAAAAATAAGTTAGTAAAAAATATTTTTTCATATAAATAATATTTTAATTCTATTTTTTATTTTATACTACTATCTCTTGAACAATTAAAGATAACTTGCTGATGTTCCGAGTTAATATTCCGTAAAATTTATCAATTATTATTGCCTATTCTTATAATTTTCTATTTTATAAAATTTAACTTTTAAAATAATAAAAATATTCCACAATTTTGACAAAATACAACATAACGTTCCATTTTTTGGCTAAAACTTGCTATTTTTTGCCATTATGATAAAATTTTAATAGAGAAATTATGATCTTTTAGATATTCGACAAACCACAAATTAAAAAGAAAGGAGGTGTTTTAAACGTGCAAGAAGAAATCAAAATTTCAGCCTCTGAAGAGAAAGGATGGTTGGGAAAAATCAAGGATAATGTCTATGAAAATTGGCAAACAATTTTAGTGGCTTTAGTAGTTCTTATAGTTGGAGTAAGTGCTTATAATTACAACGCTGATACAGACACGGAAGCTTCGCCAGCGATAGTTCAGGAAGAAGAATCGGAGAATATGTCAACAGAAGATGAAACTGCGGCTGATCAAGAAGAAGATGTAGAAGAACAAGATCAAGAAGACGCAACGATACAAGATCAAAGTGCTCCTGTCGTAGAAGAGAATGTTAACAACGAAGAAGAAGAAGTTAACGAAGAAGAAGAAACAAAAACAGAAGAACAAAATATAAATACAATAGAAAATATCGATGACGGATACAAAATTACAGCAACAAGGGGAGACGGTATCACGCACTTAGCTCGCAAAGCTATCGCTCGATATCTATCCGAAAATGCTGATGACGAAGTAACAGATCTTCATAAGATATATATAGAAGATTATCTGCAAAATAGAATCGGAACCAACAGTATTGAAATCGGAGATGAGCACATTTTTACTAAAACCGCAATTGAAGAAGCTATAACCTCATCAAAAGGGCTCTCACAGGAATCATTAAATAATTTGAAAAAATACGAAATTAACATTCAATAAAAACGCATTAGATAAACACATTTAGTATAAACGCTTTTAGATAAAAAAATCCCGACTATATCGGGGTTTTATTTTTTTCACTTACTGAACGCAAAATCGGATTATCTCCTCACAATAGCAAAACGTATAGAATAATTTTGAAAAGTGGTTTTAAGATCCAGGTTTTTAGAATTAACGTTTTATCCGTTTAATTCTTTTTCATACAAATCGGCATAATACATTACTTTATTAGGATAAAAAGGAAATTTCTGCCAATTATTGCCCGCCAGATATATTCCCGCAGCCTTGTATTCAGCATTATAATCCCCTGCCGTAACCCCTTCGATATCAGAAAGTTTGACCGCAATTGCCGTGACTGAATCTGTCAAATCCCAAGGGTCAGATGGAATATTACCAGTAATTTTAGACACTCTTTCTTGATATACTCGCCATGTCGTGGGCATCATCTGCGCTGGCCCCATCGCTCCGCCCCAACCAGAATAAGACGTAGGTTTCTTGCTGACTGGCATAACGTTAGGATTATAGCCCAATTCATTTGCAATAGCTTCAAAAGTAGGTCGCTGAGAAGGGTTCATATCTACCACATAGCTTCCACCACCAACATTAGTTCCTAAACTTGACTCTACACGTAGAATTGCCAAAAGAAGCGCCGGTCTAACTCCAGTCACGCTCCCTATATATTTGGCAGCAGAAATCGCGTCATCAAATTGAATGTTTTGACCCAAGCTTTGCAGATCACGCAGTTCTGCATGCAACGAAGGCAACAAACTTCTATTTTGTGCCAATAAAGACTGGAACCTGTCCTCTTCTCTGTCAGTTATTTCCAAAATCTCATTTTTCTGCGCCTTCAAACTTTCCAATCCAACATTTTGTTCATATCGCATCGCAATTAACTGCTCATATGCAATCTGATTTTCTTCCAGCTCTTGACTCTTTTTTGTCAAATCTTCTCTTTCTTCTTTCAATCCGACAACAGTCTTCAAAATAGCGTTCTGCACCGACTCTACCGCGTCTACTTCGTTGAAAAAATCCGAAATATTATTCTCATAGATTAAAACTTCCAAAAAAGATTTTTGCTGATAGACATAAAGAGTTTGAATATATTTTCTAAGAGCTTCTCTATTTTTCTCTATACTATCTTGCCCTTCCTTAATCCTGTCACGAGACTCTTCGATCTCAAGCTCCGCCTTTTCTATGTTTATCTTAGTCTCCTTAATTTCTAATTGATTTTTAGATATATTACTATTATAGATAATGATTTCGTTTTCAAGAGTTTTTCCTTCTTTCTGCTTAGAGTTTATGTCTGTCTGATATTTATTTATCTCCGCCTGAATTTTATTAATTTCATCCAGCTTTTCATTGATAAGCGCCTGTTTTTCAGATGTCTCATTTTGACTGGTCCGATCAGTAGCAATAGCACTATCATCCGCAAAAGATATTTTTTGCAGAAAAAAAACAGAAAATAAAAAAAATAATATAAAACCGCACAGCAACATAGCTTTGCGGTTTTTTATAAATACGACGGATGATGTTTTAGAAACAAAATTCATAAACCTCTTCTATAAGAATTATCTACTTCTTTTCTTTCTCATCAGCGCCCTCTTTCTCTTCCTTCACAGCACCTTCAACCTTATTCACATCCTCTTCCGGTTTCTCTTCCAAATCTTCCATTTCTTCGTCCGTTCTTGGAGGAGTAACGGTTACAACCACATTTTCTTCTTCATCCAAGACTTCTATGTTTTCTGGAAGATTAAGGTCTTTCACCCTGATTATATCATCGAGATGTTCAAGCTTAGATAAATCAACTTCAATCTCCTGGATCAAATCCGTAGGAAGACATTTAATCTCAATAGAATCCTGTCCTGTAACCAAGACACCACCTTCATTTTTCACAGCCGAAGATTCACCGATAAAACTTATATCAACATTAACAATAAGCTTTTCTGTCATCTTGACTTTATGCAGATCAAAATGAGTAATTGCTCCAGTGAGAGGGTCGACCTGATAATCCTTGATAACAACATTTTTAATTTCCTTGTCGCCTATCTTGAGATTAACCAGAGTGCTTTCTCCTGCTTCTCGTAAAGCACCTAAAAACTCTTTCCTATTAACTTTAATAGAAAGATTCTCAAAACCGTGCCCATAAACCACACCAGGAATAAATCCATTTTCCAAAAGTGTCTTTGCTCTTACTTCGTCTGCATTTCTAATCTCAGCAGAAATTTCTATCTTATCCATATTTATCAAATTATTTTTTAATTACTTTTTAAAAACTTATACATTTCTAGAACGTCATTGTAACTAATAGGATTGCTACTGCCAATTTTATCAAAGTCTTCTTCGGTAATATCAGTAGGAATGCTGATTGAAGCTACACCTGTCGGACTGATCATCAAAAGCATCATCACTGAACTCTTACAATGACTACAACTTAGATAAATCGACAAAGACCCGCCACTCTTATTTATGACTTTTATGTCATCCTGCTTATAACTCGCGCTACACATAGGGCACTTAGTCATAATCTGCAGATTTGGTATTGGATTAGATTTAGACATAGCGATAAAATTATAGAAATCAATGTGCTCTCTAATTCATTTTGGCTATATACAGCCATTTTTTCTTGCTTAGACAGGACATAACATATTTAATACTATAGTATACAAGGCCCTCTGTCAAGAAGAAGTTTTGTTTGTTGACTATTTTTTAAAGCCGTATTATAATAACATCTTGCGAACAAGAGGAGATAAATAATTTGTTTATTCATCTCAAAAAAAATAGAAATAAAAATAAAAGACAAAACCGGGAGGGAACGACCCGTGTTTTTGTTTATGCGTTTTTGCAAAAGGGATAGCCCTTCGGCATACGAAGAGGTTGAACCTCAATGCGAAGATGACAGTCCTTGCTTTATTTTTATCGAAAATAAATTATCTTTATATTTCGTCTCTCGCATTCTGCATTTTGGACCACGGCTGAAAGGCCATGAACCACTCGCATAAGATATTTCTTTCACGATTTAATTCACATATCTTCTCTAGATATGATTGGGAAGTAATTCCAATTTTGAAATCAAACCGTTACGGAACTGGTCTGGAGACCAGTTCCGACAGATAATAATGTCATTTACATAAACAAGGACGGACCTTTTAGATGTCCAAGATTCGACCTCTGACGCATCGCATTGAGGTCTGTCCTTTCAGATATTCAAAGGTCAGACCTCGTATATTTTGAAAAAACGTTTTGTGCGCGTGGTTCACGACCTTTCAGCCGTGGTCCAAGATACAAAATATAATCAGAGCTTATTATCTTTCAATATTTCTCGTGCCACTTCTCTGTCGTCCCATGAGATTTTTTTATCGCCAAAAATCATAAATTGTTCGCAGCCTTTGCCAGTGATTATCACCAAATCATCCGAAGATGCCAAATCAAATGCCTTTTTTATCGCCTCTCTACGGTCAGAGATCCGAAAAAGATTTTCATCCAGTTTTTTATTCTTTATTCCAGACATAACTTGATCAATAATATCCTCCACATCTTCACTATAAGGATCCTCATTAGTCACAACCACGATATCTGCAAACTTGTCTGCAAGTTTACCGCCTTGAGCTCGATAGGTTTTGTCGCGATCTCCAGTGCCTCCCAAAACGGCAATCATTTTTCCTTTCACGTATGGACGAAGCACGCCGTAAACGTTTTCCAAAGACTCGGGTGAATGTGCATAGTCCACGATCACCTCAAAATTTTGCCCCTCGTCAATTTTCTCCAGCCGTCCGGGAATATTCCTAATAGTTGCAAGAGATTTGACGATAGCTTCCATCGACACTTTCTCTGCTCGACAAACCATAATAGCTCCTAAGGCATTATAAACATTAAACTCTCCCAAAAGTGGCAATTTAACTGCGTATTTTCCTTCGCCCAAAGCAAGATCAAACAACGCGCCATCTTCCCCCAGTTGAACATTGCTAGCCTTCGCCACGAAAACATTTTTCAAATCGTCGTGATCTTTAATCATAAAAACAGTCTTCATAAAACTTCCAGAAAAATCCAATATTTCATGCGTATTAAAATCGTCATAATTCACAATCAAATTTTTCACGCCTTGAGCAAGAAGCGGATAATGCGCTTTCTTATAGTTTTCAAAAGTTTTGTGATAATCCAGATGATCGCTAGTGAGATTAGTGAAAATCACCGTTTGAAATTTGATTCCCCAATAACGAAACTGCACCATACCATGAGAAGATGTTTCCAAAATTGCATACTCACATTTTTCATCAACAGCTTTTTTCAGAAACTTTTGAACATAAGAAGGAGAAGGAGTTGTTAACTTCACGTCATTAAGCCATTTCTTACCACCAATTTGAAAATTAGCCGTAGATAGCATCGCCACCTTGTGTCCGCTATCCTCCAAAATACGAGCTATCATATTGGTGGTCGTTGTTTTTCCTTTTGTTCCAGCGACAGCTATAATTTTAAGCTTCTTTGAAGGAAAACCATATTTGATACTAGCCGCTATTGCTCTTATCTTATGAAATTGAAGAATAAAACCATAAGGAATTATTTTTCGTAAAAACTGCTTAATCTGATAAAACATAATTTTATTCGTTATTTATTCAAGTTTTTATTCCTTGTGCTATTAAAGAAAAATTTAGTAAGTTCTGCAACCGCAGTAGTGAAAAGACTAGCTAAAATGACTATACCCCAATCCGTCAATCCAAGAGACTTCGTATTTAAGATTTTCTGCAGGAAAGGATGATATATCGCCAGTAACTGGAATGAAAAAGCGATAACAACAGCAGCGACAAGATATAGGTTGGAAAAAAGACTTTTACGAAAAACGGAAAAACGTAATGAGCGGATGCTAAAAACATAAATGAGAGAATCTACGGCAAGAATGGAAAAGGCTATGGAGCTTGCTCTTGTGAAATCTCCGGTTATGCCGTTTATTGTAGAAAAAATAAACAATGAAACCAAACCAGACACAATACTGATAACCAATACTAAGACTTTCATTTCAAAATTAAGAAGCGGTTCCTCTTTTCTGCGCGGCTTTTCCTGCATAATACCATCTTCCTCGGGCTCAAAAGTCAGGGCCACATCTGGAAGTCCATCGGTTATAATATTAATCCAAAGAATTTGCGCCGCTGTTACTGGCACTGCAAGTCCCAACAATAGACTCCCGCTCACGATTACCACTTCACTGAAACTGTCTGATATCAGATACAATATTACTTTGCGGATATTCTCAAAAATAACTCTCCCCTGTTTTACAGCTGTGATGATGGTATGGAAATTATCGTCCAAAAGAACCAAGTCTGCCGTCTCCTTTGCAACTTCCGTGCCACTACCAAGAGCAACGCCGATGTCCGCTTTCTTTAGTGCAGGCGCATCATTGACACCATCTCCAGTCATCGCCACCACCTCGCCTCGTGCTTGCCACGCGTCCACAATACGAGATTTGTGTCGTGGAGAAACTCTAGCATAAACTTTTATTTTTGTAACTATATTATTAAAATCTTTTGTGCTCATCTGATCAAGCTGATGCCCCTCTAGGATATTTTCGTTTTCAACTTTCATACCAAGCTCATTAGCAATAGCCCTTGCCGTCAAAGAATTATCACCAGTAATCATTATAGTTCTAATGCCTGCGGTCTTTGCCATATCCAAAGTATTTTTAGCTTCTTCTCTTAGAGGATCTTTGAGGGCCACCAATCCAACAAAGATTAAGTTGCTTGCAATTTCTTCATCGTTACTCTCTTTAAAGATAGGGATATCCTCTTTTTTAATCCGACGAAAAGCAACGCTCAAAATTCTCAACCCTTCTCTGCTCATTTCGGATTGCTTTAATCTAAGATGTTTTATATCATCTTCATTCATCTCTTTAACTTTGCCGTTTACAAAGATATGACTACAACGATTGATGATTTCCTCTGCCGCACCTTTTATATAAATCACGTGTTCACCATTTTCTCGATTGAGCGTCACCATAAATTTACGATCCGAGCTGAATGGAACTTCGTCCAAGCGAACAGACTGTTTATTCACATCCTGAGGATTAAAACCAGCGCAAATCCCCGCCCACAGGAATGCTTTTTCTGTGTAGCCTCCGTGAATAATCCAATCGGCGAGTTCTGCTCCAGGATTCTCGACAACCGCATCATTGCATAGCATACCAATACGCAGCACTTCCATATGATCACTATCGCATTCTCTTTTCTCTATCTTATTGTTGCTACAGCTATTATTAACTTTGAAAAATGAGTTAAGTGTAACAATATGATCAACCTGCATCGTTCCCTTAGTGAGCGTTCCAGTTTTGTCCGTGCAAATTATAGTAACACTGCCCAAAGTTTCCGCTGCTACCAATTTACGAACAAGAGAGCCATTTTTCAAAATACGTTGCATTCCGATAGCCAAGATTATTGTTACAGCCACCAACATTCCCTCTGGAATTGCTGCCACCGCGATGGCAACCGCAGTAGTGAATATTTCAACGAACGGAACTCCTCGATAAAGCCCGATAGCCAAGACAAAAAACAAAATACCGAAAGTAACCTTACCAAAATTCGAACTGAATTTATTAAGTTCTATTTGCAAGGGAGTGTCTGCATCTTCCGTCTCATCAAGTACAGTTGCAATCTGACCGAGTTTCGTGTTGATGCCAATTTCAGTTACTGCCACAAAAGCCCTCCCTTTTATTACCGAAGACCCCATATAAACCATATTTTTTTTGCTCTCCGATTCCCCCTCTTGATCAAGACCTTTCACGATTTTACGGATTGGAACAGACTCTCCAGTAAGGACAGCTTCATCAACTTCGAGCTCGTGAGTTTCCAAAATTCTTCCATCTGCTGGAATCTTATCTCCTGCCTTAAGCGCAAGAATATCGCCTATTGTTATTTCCACAGTATCAACCTCTTTTTCAACGCCCTGTCGAAAAACATAAACTTTGTGTCGCACCACACTACTCAAAGCTTCCAAAGCTTGTTCAGCCTTGATTTCTTGGATAAAGCCTACAACCGTATTCAAAAAAACAGCAAACAAGATTACACCAGCATCAATATATTCTTCTAAAAGAAAAGAAATAATAGCGGCAATCAACAAAATATAAACCATCGGACTTTTCAGTTGAGAAAGAGCTACCCCCACATAAGTAAATTTTTTCTTCTCCGGAAGTTTATTTTCACCGTATTTTCTTATTCTTTTGCCAACCTCATTTTCAGAAAGTCCTGATTTAGAAGTTTTGAGTTTTTTAAGCACTTCTTGTACTCCGAGACTGTGCCAATTTTTATTCTGCATCTTTTATTTCTAGTTAAATTATTCTCTCTAACTATTATAAAATATAATATGTCAATTGGGAAATTTATGGAACTCAATAACTTTTTGACTTTCGTTTCAAATTTTATATAATAAAATCATATTATACTAACTAACATCAAAAATATGTCATCATGCAAAGAATGTGGCTCTCCAATCCCTCTTGAAGACGAAATACCGGACATCGGAGATGTAATTGTGTGTCCTGCCTGCGGAGCTGAACACGAAGTCATCTCTAGCGAACCGCTCATCCTTGAATTGATTGAAGAGGAAAAATAAGAAAAATACGCCTTGCAAAATCCATAAGATTAGATAGGCGTATTTTTTATTGTGTTTTTATGGATATTGATGCACATTTCTCCTTTCAGATCTATCTCGCAAATATTCTCTCAATCACCGCAAGGAAAGAATAGGAAAGAGATATGATAATTAATCCTATTATAGAAAATACTACTATAGTTTTTCCCTGTTGGGCTTTCTGCTGATCTCCAGTGGAAGACGTGTAAACTATACCTCCGATAATGACAGAAAGAAGTCCTA